>Ga0116227_10001779_pt1 | contig 48869 bp, 46 predicted proteins | sample S1TSphgellanicum_FD_89693 | JGI IMG/M metagenome (GOLD analysis project Ga0116227, IMG submission 89693) | Host-associated microbial communities from peat moss isolated from Minnesota, USA - S1T2_Fb - Sphagnum magellanicum MG | ecosystem: Host-associated > Plants > Peat moss > Unclassified... | reverse complement strand
TTTTTTTTTTTTTTATACATTCTCAGTCTCCTTTCCCTCTCTTTTTTGAGGTGTTTTTTTTTTTTTTTTTTTTTTGGTTTTTTTTAGGTGGTTTTTTTTTTTTTTTTTTTTCATTATAAGTTTATGACCCCCTCTTTTGCCCAAACTTGTTCGCCATTTCTAGGAGGTGGTTTAAATGAATAGGCTTCATCCACACTAACTCCTTATGATGACAACCCTTGTACTTCACCAAATACTCCTTGCCTTTGAGGCATGTTTGCCTCATGTGAAGTATGCTTTCGATTTTGGCCACTAGCGTATGTTCGATGGCATCCACTTCTGGTCACACCTTTTGTTTTCATTTTGGCCTTTATTCGTCACACAAAGAACTTCAGTTTCAAGATGTGAAAGGTCAAATGTGCCACAAAATTCGTTGGTAATTTTAGGGTATACACATCGAATGCAACTTATGCGAAATTTCATTAGGCTCTTTGTACTTGGTAGTGAAATGTGGGGTTAGATTATTGGGCATTTAGAAATCTTGGATGTTCATCCACATGTATTGCCCAACCTCAAACTCAAACTCCACATGCCTTCATATTTTATTGGTATGCTTTTCATATTGCTTTTGAGCTAACTCCAAGAGCTTCTTGGTTCATGTGTATAACTTTTCATGCCCCTTGACCATCTCCACAACTTCCTTGGAGTGATCCTTTCGTTCCATGGGAATGGCTAAGTCCATTGGCTTCCTAGCTTTTTTTCCCAATGTTAATTCAAATAAGGACATTTTTGTTGTTGCTCATGCGTTGTGGAGTTGTAACAAAACTCCACCAGGTATAGATGTTCACCTTAAACTTTTTTATCGATGTTTACATAGTTTTTGAAATATTGGTTCAATACTTCATTGACCCTTTTTCGTTTAGCCATCGGTTTGTGGATGAAATGTTGTAGTAAAAGACAACTTCGTTCACACCTATAATAAATGCTTTTAGAAGTCTGCCATAAATTTGGTGTTTCTATTGTTTATGATGAATTGAGACATCCCACAATGTTTCACCCACATATTGAAAAATAACTTTGTTTACTCAAAAGTTGCTGCAATTGTCTTTGTTGGAACCATTTTTGCCAACTTGGAAAATCAATTGACTACCACTAGAATGGCATCCATTCCATTCCATTTGGGTAATTGCGTCATGAAATCCATGGAGACACTTTCTCATGGCGCATTCAGGATTGGTAGAAATTTGTAAAACCCATACATTTTTTTGTAAATGGATTTTGTGTTTTGGCATTTTACATAAGTGTGCACGAAATGTTCCACATCTTCTTTCATCTTAGGCCAGCAGAACCTTTTTCCTATGGCACCTTTGTGGTTTGCTCCCCACGATCTTCGACATGGGCACATCATGTTCTTCTTGCATGATCTTTGTGCACAACTTTCTTGCTAACACATAGATTTGAGATTATTTTCATCTTAGTAGTTCCTACTTTAAGGTGATGTCTTTCACCTTCCTCTGCTCTCACAACTTTTTAAAATATCATTGTGCGAGCAGGTCTTGCACATAAGGCTTTGTTATCTTCCATTGAAAGTTGTTTTCCTTTTGGAAGATGGACTTTAATGCTTGAATATTGGTTAGGGGTTTTTCCATTTGAAATTTCTCCTTACTTAGCGCATCGAAAACTATGTTGTCTTGTCTTGATTTGTGAATTAATTCCACATCCAAAATGCCAAGGTATTATGCCATCTTAATCGTTTCATAGAAGCCATTGGTTGGGTTTCAAAATATTTCAAGGAAACATTGTCCATAAAGACCTTGGTCTTTTGTGTCCCCATGTAATGTTATTATGTTTTGACGCACCATACAATAGTGTACAATTTTTTTTCGTGAGTGGGCCATTGTAGTTGTATTCCACATGGTTTTTTGTTTTCAAAAGCAATTAAGTGTCCCCATTGCATGAAAATTCCACCAATAGCGAAGTCACTTGCATTAATGTGAACTTTGAATGGCTTGGTAAAATTTGGAAACTTCAATAAAAGGGTGAAAAAAAAAATTTCTTTCAAGCCTTCAAATGCCTTTTGTTGCTCCTCTTTCCATTTGAAAAACAAATTTTTTTTGAGATCCAAAAGTGGTTTTGCCATTTGTGAAAATCCTTTTATAAACTTTTAATAGAAATTAACCAAGCCGACAAAGGATTAAATTCCTTTGACCATATTGGTTGTTCTCTTTTTGTCTTTTATGACTTGTAATTTTTTAGGGTTGGGCTTCACCCTTCCCTTGATAAAATATGCCTTAAGAAGTCCATCTCCTCTTGGGCAAATTCACTTTTCACCTTATTGGCAAAAAGTTTATTGTGTCAAAGCTTATTTAGAACATATTTTAAGTGTTCCACATGTTCTTTCATAATCTTGGATACGCCAAAATATCATCAATACAAATGATCATGAATTCATTTAACTTTTCATGGAAGATAGAGTTCATGAGGGTCGTGAACGTTGATGGGGTGTTACACAACATGAATAGCATCACCAAGAATTTATAAAAGCCATACCTTGTTTTCATAATTGTCTTTTCAACATCTTCATTTATGATGCGAATTTGGTAGTACCCCAACTTGAGATTAATTTGGCTAAAGTACTTAGCCCCATTGAATTGATCTAACATATTATTAGTGCAAGGCAAATGATAGCTATTATTTATGGTTATTTTGTTCAAGGCACAATAATCAATACACATTCTTAATTTAATATCCTTTTTATCAACAAACAAAACTAGTGCCCCATAAGGCAAATAATTTTGCCAAATATACCCCTAATTAAGGAGGTCATTTAATTATATTTTTAGTTCTTATAGTTCCTTTTGGTTTAACCTATAGGGTGCCTTGGATGGCAGAGCTGAATTAAGCACCATTTTCATTTTATGGTCAACATCTCTACAAGGTGGAAGGGCATCGGGGAGTTTTTACATTAAAACCTTTGAAAATTTAATGAATGAACCTAAAATACAAGCAAGAGGTTGTTTTGTCCCTTGTGGCTTAGGTTCCCGTTGGGAAAATTTCAAAGACATCAAAACTAAAAAGCTAGACAACTTTAACTCACTCGTTAAAGCAACCAAGTTAACTCCCATTTTCGCCAATGTAAAATTATATTTTACATCTGAATGCACTAACTTTGAGCTAATTTTGGCATAGATTTTCAACTTGCTTCAACTTGCTTCTATGGTAAAAGATGTTTATTTTGTAGGCATCCAAAAATGTAGGCACCCCCCTATACCCCCTTTAGTAGGCACCCCCTATACCCCTTTTTGTAGGCAACCCCCTATACCCCTTTTAGTGTTGCGAGCTAGGAGTGTGCCTTGGGTCCTCCATAATTCCACAACTTGAGTAACTTAATTCCAACTTGGGACTAATTAGGGACTTGGGAGCGCATCACGTGGTATCAGAGCCTCGGTTGAGCTCGGTTCACTTCTTGGGAGTTTCGGATGGCAGCCAAGAAGAATCATAAGTAAGCACAAAAGACCATGTTGGAAGAACCCAACGAAGATCGAATAGTCCTGCCAGAATCAATTGGGGAGGAGGAACCAAAAACTCGAGAGGACCAAGATGAGCTCGAAAGTGAAAAGGAGCAACGAAGCTCAGCCCTACTCACCCAGGAACAATTGGAAGTCCTCCTCAAAATGAATAGGCCCGACTTTAGTGAGCTAGTTACAGCCCTCAAAGGAGGAGCATCTAAGGATGCAAGATTCCAACCGGCCAAACACGGCAACTTTGATGGTGCTTGTGACCGAAAGGTTTTGGATGTTTGGTTTGCAGAGATGGAAGATTATTTACATGCCGCCAAGGTTGGACGGCACTCGGCTGTGGAACTTGCCCAGTCTTACTTGAAAGGCTATGCTGCCACATGGTGGAGGACAGTGAGATAAGAGGAGGGGAAGAACCATGGCTACACTTGGGAATTCTTTAAGGAGCGGGTTCAAGCTAAGTTTGTCCCAAGGAATTCCGATTAGATCTCAAGGTGCAAACTCCATGACCTTGTGAATGCCACAAATGAGAACTTGCGGCAATATGTGAGGGCTTATTCCGAACTCATGCTGGAGATCTGGTACATGCATGAGTTGGATCGTGTGTGCCAATTTGTGATGGGACTTCCAATTTGGGCCAAGCAAAAGCTTGAAGAAAATTGGCCCTCTTCACTATTCGAAGCCATCATGAAAGTGGAAGGTTTCTTGGATGTGGGATGGGGTGAAAAATCCGGGTTCAAGAAGGACAAGTTCCTTCACAAGAAGCCACACCATGAGGGAGAATGGAACTGAGGGCAAAGGAACCCAAGGAAGGAAAAGCCTAAACAATTCCAAGGCTTGGGGTTCAAGCCCAAAAGAAATTTTGTGAAGAAAGGGGCTCCCTTCAAAGGGAGCCAACCCAAGGGAAATGTTGGTGGGAAGTGTAAGGGAACATGCTTCAATTGCAACGAAATGGGGCATTACTCCAAAGATTGTCCCAAGTCCAAAGTGGGAAATGGAGGTTCTAAGGTGATTGCCCTCAATGCCAACCTAGCCCAAGCTGAATGCAATCGACTTATCTTCTTGAAGGGGAAGATTACTAAGTGGGATGTGTTATGTCTTTTGGACATAGGGGCTTTTCACAATGTCATAACTTGAGAAAACGCTAAAAGGATGGAGCTCCATTTGGAGGAGCTCAAGGCACCCATCGAGGTGCACTTCGCGGATGGGGTTCCCCATCCCACTACGTCACAAGCAAAGGAAGTGCCTCTCCAACTCAGAAATTGGAGAGGAAAGGTGGACTTGTTGGTTTCCGCCTTGGGTGGAATGGATTGCGTTTTGGGAATGGAGTTCATCACCCAAAACAATGTGTTCATAGAATGGCACAATAAACTAGTTAGGATTCCTTCCAAAAGTGGGATCGTGAAGGTGAAGGTACATGAGATGCCTTGTGTGGGTGGGCCAACCATCCACTTTATGCTAGGAAAAACATGGGAAAGAGAATGCGTGGGAGGTTACGGCATGTTGTGTGTCATGCGGGTGTTGGATGAGTATGAGCCCAAGGAAGCCGCCAACTTGGTGACTTCCCCAAGGTGCATTAAGCAAGTTTTGGATGAGTTCCAGATGTGATGCCCGAAGAGTTACTCAAAGATTTGCCCTCGAGAAGACAAGTTGATAATGCAATCGAGGTGATGCCGGGAGTGGCACCTCCCACCAAGGCCCCATATCAAATGAGCCATGAGGAGTTGAAAGAACTTAAAGTTCAACTCGAAGAACTCCTCACAAAGGGATACATTAAACCTAGCAAATCACCATATGGGGCACCTATCCTTTTTGTTCACAAAAAGTTTGTTCACAAAAAGGATGGGACGTTGAGGATGTGTGTGGATTACGAACCTTCAACAAGGTAATGGTGAAGAACCGATATCCTTTACCTCGAATTGATGACCTCTTTGATTGATTCTTGGGAGCCAAGGTGTTTAGTAGGATTGACCTACGTTCGGGATATTACCGAATTCAGATTGTGGAAGGGGATGAAGAAAAGACCGCTTGCCGCACAAGGTATGGCTCACACGAGTTTTTAGTGATGCCTTTTGGGCTCACCAATGCACCCACCACATTTTGCACTTTCATGAATGACATTTTCCGAGAATGGCTTGATGATTTTGTCGTCGTTTACATAGATGACATTTTGATCTATAGTGGCACTTTGGAGGAGCATGCGGAACACCTTTGGAAGGTGTTCCAAAGACTATGGGAAAACAAGTTGTATGCTAAGCTCGAAAAATGTGTGAATTCAGAGTGACGGAAGTGGACTTTTTGGGACATAAAATCACTCAAGAAGGTTTGAAAATGGACAATCACAAGGTGAAGGCAATTTTGGATTAGGAACCGCTTAAGTCATTCCCGCCTTGAGATCTTTTTTAAGATTGGCCTCTTATTATCGCAAGTTCATCAAGAACTTTACGAAGATAGCCGCATTTTTGACAAACCTCTTGAAAAAGTCCGCCGGAACTTACGAATGGGATGGAGCTTGTGATGAGGCGTTTGAGACCTTGAAGGGCATTTTGGTGAAGGCGCTAGTGTGAAGTTACTCAATTTTGACAAGGATTTTGAGATCCACTCGCCTCCGACTTTGCAATTGGAAGAGTCCTAGTGTAAGAAAGAAGACCGGTGGCATTTGAAAGCAAGAAATAAGTGAGACAGAGCGAAGGTGGCCAGCACATGAGAAAGAAATGTAGGCGGTCATACATTGTCTCAAGACTTGGGGCCATTACGTAAGCTCCAAAGATGTGGTGGTGTGGATTGACAATGTGACCTTGAAGTACTTTGCCACTCAACCCAAGTTATCCTCAAAGCAAGTGAGATGGCAAGACACATTGGCCTTGTTTAATGTAGATATTCGACACAAGCCCGATGCGCTAAGTTGAAAGCATCAACTTAAAGTGGTGTATGTGGGGGAGATAGAACTTCAAAAGGAAGTTCGACTAGTAAGCTGTCATGACCAATTTGCCAAGGAAGTGAGGTAAAACATTCAAAATGGAGCCAAGTTCCACTTCCAAGTACGAAATGGACTATTGTGGTATAAGCAAAATCGGCTTTATGTTTCGGAAGGGAGGACGAGGGATGCACTTTTGAAGGAATGTCATGATGGGCCGCTTGCGGGCCATGGTGGTGCAAAATGCACCACAACATTCCTTAAGAAGTCTTACTATTGGCCCAACTTGAAAGACGATGTAAAGGAGTATGTGAAAACTTGTTTGACATGCCAACAAAATTAGACCCTCAATAAGAAGTAAGTGGGCTTGTTACAACCTTTGCCAATTTGTCAAGGGTCGTGGGAAAGTGTGTCCATGGACGTCATGGTAAGTTTGCCCCCATCAAGGGGTTTTGATGCCATCATGGTGGTGGTGGATCGATTTAGCAAGATGGCACATTTCATTCCCACCAAGGATAGTGCCACGGCCCAAGAGACATGAAGGTTGTTCTTCACACATGTTTTCAAGCATCATGGCCTTTCAAAGGACATAGTTTCGAATCAAGACCCAAAGTTCACAAGCAAGTTTTAGCGAGCCCTATGGAAGCGAATGGGGTCGGAGCTCAAGATGAGCACCTCTTTTCGCCCCTAAATCGATGGTCAAACCAAAAGGGTGAACTTGGTGATCCAATAATTCTTAATGAATTATGTGGCGACGGATCAATAAGATTGGGTGGACCACTTGGAGTTAGATGAGTTTTGTTACAACAACTCGGAACACTCCGTGACTAGGTCCACCCCCTTTCAAATTGATGCATTCCCAAGTCCCTAATTAGTCCCAAGTCGGGACTAAGTTACTCAAGTTATGGAATTGTGGAAGACTCGGGCCACGCTCCTAGTTCGTAACATTAAAAAGGGTAGAGGGGCGTGTTGAAGTTCCAGGATGGGATTAGGAAGAAGTGACAAGCTATTCACTTACTCAAACTTGCATCAAACCAACCAACAAGTTGATTAGTTCAAATTCTAAAGCACCTTTGGTGCTAGGACAAGCCATGGGCAACTCTAGACTCACTTGACTTTGGGTTTCGTGATTGGCCTTTACAACTACATATTAGTTAAAAAGGACATGCAATTAATGACTAATGAGTCGTTAAACCCATGTTGTTTGATTCATTTAGTCACAAGGGAAGTTTAGTTCCAATGCTTAGTTGTTTTAAAAATTAGGATTTTTAAATTTTTATAATTTAATGAAATTCCATGCCATCATTACCTTGGTATGATGTGTAAAATGCATGCCATTTCAACTTAGTCATTTTATTCAATTAAATGTTACAAAAGACGCCTTGATGGATGGACGACATGTGTTAAAAATTTCTAATCATGTTACATGAGTCATTGCATATGACAAAAAATAACCTAATTTAACCCATGTAGTTAGTGTAACCAAAAGTCAACCTAGCTTAACTTAACTTAGTTTGCTTAACTAAAAGTTAATTTAATTTAATCTCATTAAATTAACTACATATGTTAAACAACCTAGGTTACCTAACCTGGGTTAAGTGGCCGAAATTAAAATAAATGTCAAACTTTTAACTTAAAAAACTTAAATTAAGTTACCTAACTTAAACCAATAAGTGGTTTATATATTTTAGGTTGTAAGAGTGAAAATTTGAACCTTTCACCTTCATTTTGGGTTTCAAGTTTTCTTCCATTGCACTACCACATTTTTTAATATTAATTATATTTAACACAAAGTTATAACGTTCAAAAAAATTTAGCTTTCAAATAACCTTGGCCGCCTTAAATTGACCTAGGTCAACCTCCATACTACTTATTAACCTAAACTAACCTAAACCTAGATTTCCCTAGGTTGATTTAAGATCATTAGACCAAAATGCATCTTAGTTCATTTTGGGTTTCACTAGATTTTGAATGAATTTGGACATTTTTACCATGATGAAACCAACTAAACCCTTAGTGAATGGGGACCAGTTATTATGGACAATGAATTGGTCCACTACTATTTAATGAAACAAGGTTATTTTCAAGTGATATATAACTTTATTAAACCATTTTTGACGTGATCCCAAGCTCCTTAATAGATTCAAACGTAAGTCTAAGGTGAAAACAATGGAAAAGTAAGGAGTTGGGGCACACTCTTTGACTCGTAGTACTTTGGGGGTAGAAGGGCATGCTAGAGCTTCGGGATGGGGACTAGGAAAAGTGACAAACATCAATTATTCACACGAACCTGCATAACCTAAACAACAAGTTGGTTAGTGCGTAGTTTGAACACTTTTGTTACATGGACAAACCACGGGCAAACACATATTTACAAGATTCACCATGGCCCGGATTTGGGGGAAGCCACCACCTTTCTCCTTATAGTATATTCTGTGCTTGGCCATGGGGCCAGCATCTAAATGGCATTTTGTCCCTTGGGAGTCCCGAAATTCCCGAAATTGCGAATCCGCAACTTTGGAGACCCATAACTTTGTGCTCAAACTTCTGATTGAGGTGAGGTCTAAAGCAAAGTTGTAGCCCTCATCAAGAGCTTTCCAAGGGTATTTCACACTCTACCTGCACATAAGCAAATTGGGGCGATTCTTGACTTTTAGTGGTTGGGAGTCAAATTGACAATTGGACTCCTGACCCTTCTTTTGGCCATAACTTATGTTTTAAATATCCAAATGGGTCATGCGAGCACATTTCATACCTTTAAATTCCAAGAGATTTCCAATGATATAAAGAATTTTTCAATCCAATGAATTTTGACCCCTGCAATTGCCCTCTGAAGGTTCAAGAGTCCATTAGGACTCTAACTCTCAAAGTGGGAGCTCATTTGGGAGTGTGAAGGTTCATTCCCTCACATTCTTACACTCTTGAGAGCATGAAATGTGACTCCCGGGTTCATTCTTGGCCGACACCTTCGCAAGCCTTTGCTTTGGTCATGAGCCCAGGGTTAAGGTTGCGACAATTTCACTTGCTACTTAATTAATTAGGCAACATGGAAATTAATTAAATTTAAATTATTTAATATTTAATGTAATATTTAATATTATTAATAATTTCATGATTTTCAACCTATGAATTATTGACACGTGTCACTACTTATGCTAGGTTAAAAACTTAACTTAGGTAACATAAACCATGTGATCAATCGAAGTAGGCACCTACTTTAAAGAACTATAAAGGAGAACATGTGGTTAACAATCAACTCACCATTGTTGATCACAAACGTACCATTTGTGAGGTTTAATCCTTTGACCTCTAGGATGGAAGCAAACATTCCTACCATCAAACTATCACATTTGTTGTGATAATGTGTTACATTGCATTCTATTTATCAAATATTTCATTTTAAACATTACAAAAACATAAAATTTTGAAAATTCATATCTTATTGAATTTATTTCAAATGAAATGATTAAAGTTTAATTTAATTTTTTAAAATAATGTACATAATTAAGTTTCTTTCTTTCTAAAAATGTAAATTCATTTGAACAATTTTTTTTTTTAATATCACTATTCAATAACATTTCAATGACCATTATTTTGAAAAAAAAAAGTTTAATAAATGAATAAGATTTTTGTTAATATAATAATACTACTTATGTTATGGTACTTTCAACTATTTTATGATTACTTTTCATTGTTTTAAATTATTTCACCCTACATTATTTACTATTATTTATGGCTTATTCTATAAAAAAATTGGTTATTTTTAGTTATTTCACCTTAGGTTACTTTAGGTTATTTTATGTTATTTTTTATTATTTTAGGCTATTTCACTTTAGGCTATTGTCAATTATTGTAAGTTTTTAAATTTTATTTTATATTATTTTTGGTTATTGTAGGTTATTTCACTTTAGGTTATTTACGATTATTATAAGTTATTTTTGGCTATTCTAAGTTATTTCACCTTATGTTATTATTGGCTATTTTAAGTTATATTACCATAAGCTATTTGTGGGTATTCTATTGGTGTATATTTTTGGTTATTGTATTGATGGCTAATGGTGCATATTCTATTGGTGCCTATATATTTTGTTAGTGCCTATTGTTGGTTATTCTATTGGTGGTTATTGGTGCTTATTTTATTGGTGATTAGTGGTTACTTTTTTATTAGTGGTTATTATATTTGTGGCTGTTAATGGCTATTCTATTAATGACTATTGGTAGTTATTTTATTGGTGGTTATTAATGGTAATTTTATTGGTGGCTATTATATTAATGATTATTAATAATTATTCTATTGGTGATTGTTTTAAGCTAAATTATCATAAGCTATTAATGGTTATTGGTGACTATTTTAAAAAATTTCAGTCTGTTAATGTGCGCCTGAATTGATCAAAGATTATTTTAGGCTAAATTATCGTAGGGCTATTGTTGGTTATTATATTAATGTCTTATTGGTGGTTATTGATGGTTATTTTATTGGTGGCTATTAACGAGTATTTTATTAATGGATATTGGTGACTATTTTATTATAATTTATTATTTGATATTCAAAGTTATATTATCATAGGTTATTATTGGCTATTCTACGTTATTTTACCTTAGGTCATTATATTTTATTTTAGGTTATTTTAAATTTTTATACTTAAAATAAAATAATTTATAATAACATAAAATAGAATGACCTTGAATAATTTAAAATATAACTTGAAAAAACACATATTAACTAAAAATTCAATAATGTAAGGTATAACGTAAGGTTAGTTAAATAATTTAATTAAAAATAACTTAAAATAAAAAACCTATAATAATTTAGTTATGATACCTTAAAATAAAATAACGTATAATAATTGAGGGTATAATAATTTATAATAACTTAAGGTATATGTTAAAAATAACTAAAATAACCTAAAATAATATAAGGTATATTATAAAATAGTATAAAATATTTGAAACAACAACATAAAAAAAAAACCTTATTTATCATAGTAAATTATAATGGTGAATTATGTCAACTAATAGTGAAACAAGATGTTTATGTAATGATATTATGGTGAAATAATTTTAACCAGGGTGAAATCATTAAAATATAGTGAATTTATTTCATTTTTAAAGTCCCATAGTGATTTAGGCTAATGAACTAACCCGACTTTTGTATTAGTGAATGAATTAATTTGTAAACCTATTTAATGATTTAGCCTAGGTTAACTTAGTCATTTTTAAAGTAAAAAAAAACCAAATATAATTGTGTTACATCTAGTCACATCATAATTGTATTTAGTTGTAAATACTTGAGGTGATTACAAATTTGATAAAATATTTTGTAATGAGGCCACCTAGGTTGATTTGGCAAAAAATCCTAAAGTTAGGAACTTAAGCAAACTTACTTAAATTAACCTATTAGTAAGGTAACATATTCGAGGTATACTTAAACATACTAGATGTAGTAAATTTTTAATGTCTAGTTAAGTAACTTATAAAGTAGCCTATATTATGAAGTTGGTTTTTATTAAATAGCCTACATACATTGGTTAACTTAATAGGTATGTTAACCTAAGTTAATGTGTTAAGTAGTTAAAAAGTTAAGGAATTATTTGTCACCTTTTTCAAAGTGACTATTGATATTGTAATCATCACGACAATATATTGTTTAGTACAGATGCACGTGCATGTGAATTCATGATTTCAAAAACCTTATGGCACAGAAAAGATTATGACATGTTGTAACAAATATTGGTACCATAAATTCAAGACATAAAAACTCATGGTGTCACAAAATATCATGGATTGCCATGAAAACTTGTAATGCCTTGTTGCTAGATGGTATGGCATGTCATCATCACATGGAAGACCAAATCATTATTAATTGCAAAGGACAACAATATTTTCAATTAGTTAATAAATGGGATTAATTCATCAAATCAATGATATGAGTCATGATGTGAAGTTAGTGTCACAAGTCATAAGGTGTTGTGACTACTAATTAACCTTGTTACCATGTGGCATGCCACATCAACATCATACAACCATAAGTTGTTAGGACATTTTGTTCTTTTGTGGGTGCACAAATTGCAACAATTTTAATAACTTACAATGCTTGGATTCCCTTACGATTGGAAAATTTCTTAGACCTACAAATTTCATGACCATGACCATACAATAAGTTTCATCATCTATAAATTATGCTCTAGAAAGCAAGTTCACAAATGTGCATTGCAAAATGCCCTTGTACCACATGGATGAGTGCCTCTCTTTGGTGGTGGAGCTGCTATAAGGCCTACTTCACTCATTACGCTACGTAATGGCATGCCAGTGGGGTGTTACACACAAGATTTCATATTTTGTTTTTGGTTCAGAGAGTGTAATTGACATGCCGTCCTAGGTGGACCTCAGGTGAGAGGATTTGTTTAGTCAAGGCCCAAGTCCAAATCATTGCGAGACGACCCCTTGGCGACTTGGGTTGCGAGTCTAAGTGTTGGGCTGGGTTTGACTCCAAGTATAAATGTCCTTTTGTCGTAACTTAGGATATGTGATATGTTATCATCTTTATCAAGTATAAGTCCTACTCCAATAATAATAATAATAATAATAATTCCTCAATAGGTATCAAAGGAAAAGAAATAAAATTGGGGGGCATTTCCAAAAATGGAACGCATGCTATAACACCTTTAGTGAGCATTCCATTTTTCAATATGTGCCCTCCACCACCAAACAACCAAAGAAAAATATATGCTCTTTGAGAGGGTAACATAGCCTCCAATTACACTAAAGAGATTTCAGAGTAGGTCTTTCCTTTCTAATTTTGCCTATGTAACTTTTGGTTTCAAAATCTAGTGAAAGCACTCAGCAAAGAGGGACACATTTTGTTGTATGTAGTACAACTTTTGTTTTAATGTGAGTGCAAATGCACTTTGATGAGAGCAAAGTGAGATCTCATGATGGTATAGGCCTCACTGAGACAGACTGAACTGTATGACCATGAATTCAGAAGACATGGTAGTGAATGATGTTTTCAAATTAACTGGTTGTTGTGCATTACTAGCCTAGTAGAGCAACACCCCCAACACTATTAAAATTAACAAAGTCACACACACATAGGTATATAAAAAAAAACATGCACACAAAAACTTGAAGACCTCTTGTTTGATTAAACAATTATACACATATTTCACCTACCCTAATCCCAAGTAGTGAATTGAATTGAATTGAATTGAGTACCTATTTGCACAATAAAACAAAACCTTGAGTGAAGCAGCACCTACATTGGAATTTGGCACCATGGGTATAAAAAATTATAAATCCCAAATTCCCAAAAAGCCAATTGGTACCTATCATCAATATTTGGGTGGATCATCATCATGGTGGGGAAACTGACAAAGATACTTGAAGTACCTCTAGAATCAGCATCATGCACAAAGCCACCACCTGAGTTTATTAGGTACTTGGATGTTCTTGATGTACACACAGATAGCTCATCTGATTTTATGACTAGGTTTAGGGTTTAGGGTTTAGGGTTTGGACACTGGACAGTGGAAGGGGAGAAATAACTTAAGTATGTGTGGTGGGTTTTGGCTCCAGACTCTCCCTCATCATTAGTATTGAGCTTTGGGGTTGGACCTAATACCTACTACTAGAGGCTTTTTTTTTGGGGGGTCAATTTTGTTATGTAACCAAAGTGGTGATGATTCACAAGAAGATTTAGCCAGATTTGGCTACAAGTTAAATATGAAAATTAAAAAAATTTATAAAGTTTTATTATTAATTTTTTGGCTTGGCTAAAAAATTGAATCATTTATGGAAATCAGGTCTGATTCTAGCTTATTAAAGAGTTGGGGGTATGCATCCCAAATTTGTTTGTTTTTTTTTTCCACAATAGACAAATTTGTAAAGTGAGCATGCTTGAGACTTTAAACAATCTTCAAATATAAATTTTTATTTTCAAGATAGAGATCGTCTCTACTTGATGGGCGTAGCCAAAAAGTTGAAAAATCTAAACTTTATGCAAGTTAGCGAGTGAGCAAGAAAACAAAAGGCCCAATTTATATCCCATAATAATTGCCTTCAGTTCCATTGTTGAAATCACTATAAGAACGCAAAAGGAAAACATTGAAAGCATTTTCTTTGGATTTCATTGGTATATTTGTAACCATGATACAAAGGCAAAAGGAAAGAATTAGAAGCAATCTTCTTTAAGACTATTCAAGTGCCAACCAAAAAGGAAAAAAAATGGAATTTCGGTGAATTTAAGACACCTCTTAAAAAGATCTTAAGAACTCGATCATGCAATAAAATAAAAAAAAAGGCATTATTAGAACATATGAGTCGGTTATAAGGTCAAGTCTAGTTTTGTGTAGACCCATTGAACCATTAAGGTTTTAGGCAAGTCTAGCTCCATGTACACTTGTTGGGACTATGTTAAGGTGGGTAATGCTCCATGTAGACTCATCAAGTCTGATTCTTAGATCTGGTAAAAAACCTAGGCCTAACCAACATAGTGACAACCCCCATAGTTAATTGTGTTTGGTTCTTTGCTTTCTTACATTTGTCAATGGTAGTTGCAACATTGTGATGTCATAGGGTGCAGTTTTGCAAAAATGTATTAAAGTAGTTGTAATCATTGCTTGATTTTGTAGATCTAATATTTTAGAGAAAAAGAAAAATTACAAATGGAGCTATTTTTGTGCAATGTTATTTTCAATACATTGATATACATTTTTAAAAAATGATTATAATTAATATTTTAAAACCAAAGAAAAGTAATTATAATTTCTTGAGAAGATTTGGAAAAGACATAATTTTAAATATTTTTTTAAACAAAATCCTTAATGTAGTAATAGAGTGAATTAAAAAAATTTAAATTAAAAAAAAGACACAAATTCAAGAATCACTTAAGGGGACATGTGTGTTTCATTGTACAGTGGTTGGACCTCTCACTTTTTTTAATGTCCAAGATTGAGCTTCCAAATGCGCACTTATACACATCATATTCTAATGTCTTCTACTCGAATTCTTTTTCATATCAAAAAATATTCAAAACAAACCCATCAATGAATAGGGAAACACACCATCACATGGTATTAAGGATGTGAATCCAAATGTAGATGGGAAGCTCAAGTGTGAAAAAAGGGTGGAGGCAATTAAGAAGTTTGAAGGATTTGGGATGTTGGTTGAAAAGAAAAATACAAAGGTAAATAAGTTTGGTGTGGAAGCTTTGCAATCAATAGCGCGAGTTATAAGAGCTATATGTTTGTACAAAATATCAAACATAAATGAAAAGGGGTTGAAGATTGTCCTAATAGTTTTTAAAAAATTGTTTATGAAGCAAAAAAAAATTTAGAAAAAATTGTATATTTTCAAATGAACTATCCCATTGACTCTTAGTCATAATTGACACATGTGACTAAAAATATTTTCAATAGTTTTGGACAAGTGACAAAAAATTAGTAGTAAAAGAGGTGATGGCCACTAAAGTTGAAATGACAATCACATCTTGTTATGAGTGACAAAGAATTTTTTCATCCATTGATGTGTTGTCATCAATTTACGATTGATTATGTAACTATTTTCATAATTAATTGTGTGATTATTTTTGTGACAAAGATTTGCATGGACATATGATGCCACATGTTTAATCATGGGCCTTTGTGATGTTGACACACACATCTACTTATTATGTAAGACAAAAAATTAGGTAAATAGGTAGATATGTAATAATAATTTACTTATATGATAGATTTTTACTGATATGTCCTGACTTAACTAAGTACCTTACATAACCTAGCTTTTAAAATATGTGAATAGGTTGCAAATATAAGAAATTGAACCTTTTGCCTCCATGTTGAAAAATCAAATCCTTAACCAAAACATCACATTTTTGTAAAATTTAATAATTATTGTCAACATATTATTATGAACACGTTCATTAATATCTTTTTAAGAATTCTATTTACATAGGTAGGTAAAAAGATAAATAATAGGTAGGTAGGTATTTTCATTATAATTGATCAAACATCATGATCTATAATAAAAGCAGTTACATTTTTTCATAGACCAATGGTGGCTTTTCACTATGATTCTTTTATAAATAAAATAAAATTTAAACATCATTTGCAAAATTTATTTGATACCATAAATCACAAAAGCTCTTTTAAGAACCAATTTTAAGCAATGCCCTCAAGTCTCCTTTGACAACCTTCGGATAGAAAAATAGAAAATAATGCAAATACAATAATAAATAAGAGGCATATAAGGCTTACAAGGTGGAAGCCTGCAAAAATAATAATTATGATCCATGGATTTCCAATTGAGAAACCATATCTAAGTAGAATGACGCATTAATGTGTTATGCTCTCTGCTTTGGATTTTCAAAACTTAACAAATTGAAACATTAGGTGACATGATTTGAACCTATGTCTTTTATACCCAAAACAAGTGCAATACACCTATTGAAATCTACAACCTTCCCACCTCTTATTTACCTACCAACCAACCAACCTATGAATGATTGAACCTCAACCTATTACAACTTACTTAATTAGAATCTACCTACTTACTTACCTACTTTTACCTACCCACCTATTAATTATAAATTATAAATTTATTTATCACCAACCTACCCACCCACCTACATATTTATTTAGTTATTACCTACATAGCTCCCATTCACCTACTTAAGTATCTACCAATGTATTTCCTACATACATACCAACTTATTTTTTATCTATCTATTAGCAACTTATATGATATAAAAGTTTTCAAAATTTTCAAGCGAACTTGAAATGGTTTGGATACCCCTATTTTGACTTATTTGTGCAATTGATCAGTTTTGGAGATTGGTAAATGGATTCATCATTATAAAACATGATTATCATGAATTCATTTACAAGTTGTTAATGTTAATTATTACATAGAAGGTAAAGATATTAAATAGTTCTCAATTTGGTGTAAAACATTAATTTTTGAATAACAAACATGTTGCACCTAGGTGCAAACACAAAGTTGTGACCCATTTAAAGTGTAACAATGGTTAATTTTACATGTTTTCAAGAGGTACATAAAATTAATGTTGAAAATGTTTGATGCACTTAAGCCAACAACGTTTTTAATATATTGCATGGGGATAATTAGATAAGTTTCAAATGAATATAAAATATCCAAAAACACTTGTAAAACACTATAACTTTTGCCATTAAAATGATTTGAAATGCTTTGAAAGTGACATAATGATGACAAATCATTATTTATCTTTTTATAAAATAGTGTAATGTAACAACTTTATGGGTGATAAAAATTTTATGGTAATTTGTAGATTGTGATTTTAAAACTATTTTAAAATATTCTTAAAAATTTCAAATATTTTGTTTACAACCATAGGACAAAGGATTTGAATGTGGGTCATGTTTACATGTTGTACCTATGTAACTAAATTACTAGAATCATGTATTTGAATCTCTTTTCATAAAATTCAAAAAATATTGACATGAGACGCATTATCATTCACAAAGGTGCAAAAAGAACTACCATGTTATGTCCATAGTAGCTTGCAATTACCCTACCACTCTAATACCAAATCTACTACCTACTTAAATGGTCTAACATTGTTAATCATAAAGATCATAAGACCTTGGGCACATCAAACTAACATAGCCATGTGTAGATTTTTTTTGCTTAACCCCCGGTTGATAAGCTTGAAGGGTTGTTGCAAACCATATATATGTATTTTTCATCTTCACCAAAAAGGCATCTTGAACATGACATTCTTGCCACACTATTTAAAAGGAAAGATCTAAAACAAATTCATAATGTAAAGACTACGCGAATTTCCATGTCTTCCCCTATTAAACAAATTCCTATAAACTATAGAACTTTGGTGGTGAAAATGAATTTATAACAAATATCAATCTTCAATATCTTTGTGACATTGAGGTGGTGATGAGGTTGACTTGCATCATGCCTCTATTGAAGGTAGTCCATGTGCTTATAAGGTTTGCACAAAATTGTGACATATTTGCATGTGATTTTGGGACTGTTGTTAATATGTGTTGTGTTGAATTGTACAACATGTATTTAGCTATAGAAAAAAAATATGGTACAAAAATATTCAAAGCATTTTTGAACTTGCACAAAAACAACAATGATTAGTTGTTAATTGCTTGATGGAATAATTGTGTAACAAATATCTAGTTTGTGAATTTTTATTTAATAGGGAAGCAATATCAAGTACATAAGAAGTGTGCTTTTACTAGGGTGTTCACCCAAGTTATTTGTGATGATTGAACTTTTGAAACTATCGAGGTTCATTGTTCACATGTTGTTATATGTTTGATCTTTGAATTGGAGTGATGGTTCCCCAACTAGGAATTGATGAATACAATGAGCATCATTTCTTTTCAACACTATTTTAATCCTCTTGTTGAAGAAACATTTTGGGAACACTTACCTTTATTGAAGGTTCAATTTTGTTTTGAAAAGTTCATTGGCTTGGTGGCTGATTGGGTGAAGACCCCAACCCTTCTCGATGAAAGCAAATTTGATTTTGGAGCTTGTTTATTTAATACCATTATATTACTTTAGAACTATCATTGACGTGCAACCCCATCACCTAGATATAGTTTACATTAATATTTAATGTTGTTTTCATAATGCAAATTGTCTAAGTATTTTGCATTGGTAAATCTATCTATAACTATGATTTTAGGCAATGTAAAAGATGAATGTTGTTTATCTACCTTGTTTTTTCTAAAATTCAAAATTTCCAACCAACTAATTAAACACTTAAATTTGGTTCTTCAAATTGTTAAACTTTGGACATTTTTCCTTTTGGGGATCCATGAAATATTGGAATGCCAATAAGGTGAGGTATGTGGTGCACTATTAGATTTTTAATATGTTATATTAATAGTTCATGGTACAAGTTCTTTTTTTCCCTAGTGCACTTGTAGCTAGTATTATAACAAGTTGTTTGCTATGCCATGAAGATTATAATTGATGATCACCATTTCAATTTGATACTTGATATATGTGACTCCTAAACAAAATATAAATGAGTGTGAAGGTATGGATCTCCACCCCAATTCCTTTTTTCATTGAATTTATTTTTTTATTTATGTTTAAATCTTTTGAACATTGCACGAATGATATTTTGGATTTATGCAATTGTTGCATATTGGGTGGCTGCTTTGCAAGTCATTTTTCGATTATGTATTGGCAATAAATTTTAATGTGGGCATGTGAGTATGGTTCTAGTCTTCTTGTAATATTTTCCTTTCCGTAGTTTTTTCACTTTGTTTTTTTCAATTGATGGTGTTTTGTTTGGTTTAGTTTGAATTTTTGTTAATCTAATATCCTTTGTATTAACCATCCTTTGTATCTATCTACCTATCCGATAGGGTTACCCACCAAGTGCCTCACTTACGTACATAAAAACCAATAACATTACCTACCTATTAACCTATGATACTGACCCACTTACTTACATAGGTTATAAGTTATCACTAGTTACTTGGTAGTTCGAGAGTTTTTGAAGAAAATCTGGTTCCAGTTCCAAGTGGGTTAAGGTCTAGGGCAGGGAGTGAGGAGTAGGGCAAAATTTGAGGATGTATTTAAGGTGGGGAGGTTGTGTTTTTGGGGGGCAGTTTGAGGAGGTATTCGAGGGTGGAATTAGGAGATGCATTGGAGAAAAAATTAGGGTTGAATTGGAGGATATGTTGGGGACAAATTAGGGTTGGATATTTTAGGGCTGAATTCCAAAGTGATAAAGAGACCAAAGTTGTAAAGAGTATATACAATTGCATGAAACCCCTTAAACATGAAACCACATGTCAAGAATTCTAATCTTCAGTAAACCTATAAATAAATGTAGTTTACAAATTAAAAGTAAGTTATTTTGTATTAATTTGAAATTGTCAAACATTTGTAAAATTATAATTATAATTATATATATATATATAAGTTCAGATATTTTGCATTGTGAATTTTGGTGTTTTGAATCTAGATATTTTGGTGTTTTGAATTTGGGTTATGAAACCGAGAATTGGAATTGGTCTCATTTGAAAAGAAAAAAGAATAAAAACTAGAACCGCCCCCGAAGTTAAATAAATGAAAAAAATTGTGGGTCCCATTTTTTGAAATAAAAGACAAAGAAAAATGGATGAAGAAACATAATCAAATTCGAACCAAATCTTTGGAAAATTGGAGGAGCCAAAACTGGAGGTTCTTTAGGAATTACCCAACTCTGGTTTATAAGATAGGTTTCCAAGGGGGGGAATCAAACCAAAGTGAACCTATACACCTATGGATGCACCATGAAAGATATGATGGATGCACCATGGATGATATGTGGACATGAAACAATTTTTCATTGCATTCCTCTCTAGTGCTAGAACATAGCTACATAGAGTGGTTAGCTACATATCAAACATTCATTCACATGTATCTATCTATCTACCTAGTAGTCACCAAGAGCCTTACCTACTAACCTAACCAGAGTTGGGCCTAAGTTGCAAGGTATTGAACAAAATTCCAAGAAGGATCCTTAGTAACAAAATTCTATAGAAAACTCTTGACAACATGGGGGGTGATCCTATTTTCCTTTGTGGACCAAAACCTAGCAAAACCCTAGGGCCTGGAGTGTATCAATTGTTTTAAAGTAGCATCTAAAAATTATCTTTTGTGTTGATCTATTGGTGGGAAAATATTTGATTTCCATTTTTTGCAATTTTGATTACCGATGTAATTTATCAATGATTATGAGTAGGGTCCAACGTATGACTCAAAAGTTTTATAACAAATTGTTATGGTACCTTAAAGGGTATATTGAAGGATGGAAAACTATTGCTTAGTTGATAGAGAATTGTGTTTAAAAACTTGGACTCACACGTATACCCTTACAACAAGGTATATATATATATATATATATATATATATATATATAATTTTTTCATGGTTTAAAATTACAAATTTATCTTTTAAAAAATATGCCTATACTAGAAGATGTGGGTAATGGGTTTTATTGATAAACGAAATGATGTTACATTCTAATTTTGAAAAATAAAATTCAAAGTTTATTATGTTGCCAAACAAATAATTTTTTTGAAAAACAAAGGCCAAAACCAAATAATTGATAACTAATACACCCATATTATTTACACATATCTTTTCCAATTTTATTTTTGTGGTTGATTCTCATTTCAAATGCTCCAAAATAATTGTATTGCATTAACCAAATTGCTTAAAAAGTTCCAACATTATAGAATCAAAAGCCCCCTAAGGCTCCACTAGAGGGTCATAAATGGTGCAAGGTCCACACAATTCTTCACAATTAGGCCCGTCAATTTAATATTTGGAACAACATAAACATATCGTATTCCACTTTGTTCAATGTGGGTCTAGCTTCTTTTTGCATTCAGTTATAACCAAACAACTTGAAAGATTGAAAGCACTTAATAAGTTTCCCAATCATGAATTGGGATACCCTAGTAGTACCTTGGTCATTTCAACACCTGTCCATCAAATAATTAATTAATTTTGAAAAAAATTCATTTCAACAAATGGAATATTCCTAAATATTCACTATTATCCTTCACACTCTTTTTTGATTTTGAAGAAATAAAATTTGAAAATGTCAACATTTCTGAAAATAATATAATTAGTTTTGAATTGGCCAAGGTGCTAGGGTGTTAGTCTAGATAAAAAAATGGTAACCAAGGATACTTGTCTTTTGCACCCCCAAAAAAAAAAAAAGTGCAAAATTTGACAAGTATATTTGTCTAGTGCAAAAAAATTGTGCAATTTTGGCCAGTTTTATTGAGTGAATTAATATATAAAGGCTTGAGCTTCAGTCTTGGAATTGTGAAGTCCCATTCTCTTCTAGAGAGGCAAAGAAGGGGAATGAGCATGTATTTGATGATTTTTATATGTATTTTTATATTGAGTTGTGAGACTTTTGGTTTATTTTGGGTGATTGACCAATGAATGAGGCCTATCCTTAAAGAAAAAAAACTTTGAACTTTCGATGCACACCTAATTAATTGATACTAATCACAATAGGACAACATGGATTGAAAAAAAAAAAAAAAAAATTTTAAGCAAGAAGAGTATGCCTTGAATGTAGTCACTAAAGGATGGAACATTGAAGATTGAATTTTAATGATTTGTGAAATGGTATGATTGATGAGTTCTGAAGAACTTGTCTTCCTGCAGGCTACACCCAAAGGGTAGTTAAATAGCACTTTCTTGGCATCATAGTTAATCAAGTTCACAAAATTCTCTTATTTTAAACTCTTTAGCTTTTGAACATTCAATTTGAGGCATTTTATTGCATTAAAAAAAATTATTACACAAAAAAAATTACCAATCAGAAAATTAAGATTAAGAAATTAAGATTCCTAAGGAATTAAGATGAAGATTAAGTTCCTTTAATTCCTTCCAAATTTGGAATATGATTTTGAACATATTTTATATGAAAAAAGCCCCACATTCATATTGTTGTCATCTCTTAAACATCTTATTCATAATGTTTTTCATAATGGTCGATCTTTCAAATCCCCCTCCCCCACCCCTTTGGAAGTAGTGTTTTGAAGGTCCCCCATAAGGCAGCATTATTTTTTTGAAAATTGCAAAATAATGCTAGAATAGGCCAAGAAAATATGAAATACAAGGAGGGGAAGTTTTATGAGAAATGGCTTATGTGTGGATGAAAAAAACTAAGAACATGGGAAAGATTTTGGAGTGCAACCTTATTGACATGGCTAGAATACATCCACCCATGGTTAGAGCATTCCCACCATCAGCAATATAATAGCTCGGATGCAACACTTTGGTTGAAGTATAGGCTTTAAATAACATGAACTCATATAATTATCTTTTCTTTTGTTGGTGAAATTATATTTAAAAAAAAGAAAAAGAAAAAAAAGTGATTTGGGCGGGGAGTTGACTTCTAAAAAATAGAGTAAATATTACCAATTTTTAATATTTGGTTCCAACTTGAATATAGAAGGATGATTTAAAAATTTATATTTCCATATATGGTCTATAATCAAATTTGGTTAAATCTTCCCATGGGATGGTCATCACTTTCTTCAAATATTGCTATGGATGATTTCCACATTGATTATGTCATAACCTGTCATCTAGAGGTTCTCAAGCTTCACTCAACATTCACCAAACATAATCTTTCACCCTTCCCTTCCCATGCATCATGCAGCTAGGACGACATACATAGGTTTTCATCCATTGAAAACAAGGTCACACAACTTTTCATCCATCAACATGAGGGTTGTTATGTTGTGGCTCTTGAACGATAGGTTATGTCTAGTGATTGACTCAAGATCATCTCGTTTATTGGAAATACTTTTGATGTTTTGTCACCAATGACCTCTCACAAGTTACTTAATCCATAAAATTCATAAAAACATTTTATGTGGAATTGAGTTTCAACCTATAAATTATGCATGAGATAAAGTGCTCTTCAAAAGCAAGAGAAATAGAAAATGATTTTTTTTTTGATTGACCGGGGCCACAATATTGTCCATTTGATGGGATTCAAATCTACTCTCAATGGCCAATTTTTCATGTAGAGGTCCCGGGTGGAATAGGCAAGATCCTTGTTAGTACATCTTTTGGACACACCAACTCCTGGGGGTGGGAAGGGTGGGGTCCAAGACTGGTGCTCATGGGGCCAAGATCTTGTCCAGATTTTTTCTTTTCCATTGTTCAAGAATCCTCCTCCTGTGGCCATTGGCCCTTGTGAGGAGGACATGAATGTTTCCTTGTTTTGTTTGTTCATTCCCTTTGTTGCCACCACCTTTTCCCATGTTGATGATGTCTTGTGAGAAATCTTGATGTTGTAACTCTTGTGGCAAGGCTACATTACAACAAGGGGTAAAAAGTTTGTCTTCTCTTTCTTTGTTGTGCTCATTAAAATTTTTGTGTATGTGGAAGGCTTTTTTCCCCCTTGGCCTTTGCTATGTTCTCAGAACTGAGGAAATTGGATGTTAGGCAAACTATTAGTGACCCAAGAATGCCTTAGTTCCTGAGCCCAAGAACATTGAGAGGGCTGAGGAACTGTGTTTCATTTCTGTACTCTTAATTTTGTATCTGACTAGTTAGTTTGGGGTCACAATGGCAACAAGCAAGCCTCACATAACAACACCATTGCCCAAATGGATAAGGTGTGAAATGAATGCACTCAGCATGACACAAAATCTACAAATTCTAAGTTGGGAAGGCACTTGGAGAAATGTCAATTGTGTGCTGGGAGCGTACCTTCTTCAATCCATGAATATCCTTCCTAACAATTTTGGAGGCATCTTACACCATCTCCACATATAATATCCCTCTCATGCTCAAGAGCACATACCCAGGGGTGTTCAGTTCAGTATGTGAAACTGCAAAAATATTTCTCACATCCAAGTTTTGGTTATTTACTTTTTTTCCAACTCAAGGAAACTAAAACTACCCATAAAACTAAAACTGGGACTGCATCAAATAGGTGGGAAACTACTAATAGCAAACCCACCTTGAGCAATCAAACTATCTAAGCAATCAGACAGACACAAGCAGCAATCAATAAACATGACTTTGAGACTAATATTTTGGGGAGGGCCATTGAAGAAATGCATTGTTGTTTCCAGGGTCATAGCAATCTTCCAGTGGATCCACTGGATTTGACTAGGCACCTCATCCAAGACTAGTGTGAACCCATAAAGCACAGGTGTGTTATTTCAACAATGTTTGATTGATGTTTTTGATTTTTTAAAAAAACTTTTCTTTTCAAACAACTGTCCGTGGCCACTGTCCGTCCGGAGTCATTGTCACAGACAGACCAAGTGAATTAATATATATGATTTGGCAAGAGGGGGCCACACATCAATATTGAGCTGCTGCAATGGAAATGCTCTAAGAAGTGGCGTTTGAGGAGGACTATGGAGTTGGTGCAAGAACCCTCATCCTCCTACTACGCACACCTCGCCATCTTCCTAATGTTTAGGTTTATGATGACATTCCCCTCGTGATTTACAATGGGTAAAGCCCAGGGTGACAGACATTCCCAAAAACTAAAAAAGGGCCTAGCAACCCTAGGCCCTTTTGTTTTTGGGAATTGCCCTCCGCCCCACCCCATCTTGGGGGGCTTTATCCTACCTATTTATTACTTCCCCTCCTCTTCACACCCTTTTTCCTTTGGCTATGGCCCCAGAAATTTGGCAAACCTTTTTGCCAAAGAAGAATCTAGAAGATAGGGGTGACTACCTATTAAGTAGATGCATTTGTAGATGGTCATAACCAAGGTAAAAAGGCTAGTCTAGTGGGTTGTTAATAAGGAGATAGCAAAAAAACAGAAACTGAGCTTAACCACCACGGACACCTAGAGAACTAGAAGCCAAATTTTTTATCTGTTCAAAAAGCATTTTCCATCCATCCATCCACCATCCAGCTTTCATGTTGCAGCTGGCCAATCCTACTGATGGACCAACATGATAGGAGTGTAAAATAGAAAGGATGAAAAACGCTCTCTCCGACCCTCCCTCCCTCCCTCCCTCCCTTCCTCAGGCGCTTGGGTGAACCTGCACCTACACTGGTACCATGGTTAAAACTAAAAACCCCAAAAACAAATTGGGTTACTTTGATATGTATGGTATAATAATACCATCCGGAAACTAAACTAAATTAGGGTCTGTGAATCCAAATTTAACATTTGCTCTGTTAATTATTATTAGCTCTCATAAGAGAATCATCATCCTAATTAAAGGGGGTTATAACGTCCCTCCATAATTGGCAAGACCCTTAGAGGAGGACTCACGCGACGGCGCTAGCTCAAGACAAAAAAGGGATTCATGTTGAGGTCTTGAATAAAGGGGCTGTTGTCAGAAAAGCCCCCACTACCAATTTCCCCCACCCACGTGACACCGCCCCAAATCTCCCCCCCCCCCCCCCCCAGGCCTCCCAACCAATTTTCTGCTTTTCTTTCTTTCTTTCTCCCTTCCCCACCGGCCACCAACCCCCCCCCTCCCGGTTCTGGTTCCAGGTAACCTGGTCTGAAACTGATGGTTAGGTAACTATCGGTTAACCCCTGGTTCCTTCCAGACCTTTTTTTTGGGGAGAAAAAAAAAGGAAAATTTTCAAAAATTGCAGTTCCAGGTCCAGTTTTTGTTCCAATTTCCGAACAAAATCTGGTATTAAACCGAGTTTTTGGAAAAAATCAGACCCAATCCACTTTGGTTTTTACTAATAATCAGAACCGAACCGAAATCGATAAATCAATAGTTGTAACCGTGCCGGGCAAACCGGGTAAACCAGCCAACACTGACCAAAACTACCTACCTATCTAGCCCACCAAAGCCCGCGGACTAGGTACGTTCTCATAGGGGGTGATGAGAACGTAGATTGTGGGCTCAGGCCATGAGAACGTAGTTTGTGGGCTTTCGTTGAGAGAGTGAGTCGGAGTCTCGGGTGTCGCGAGCAGCTTGCAAGGGAAGAACACTCGTTCGTTCCATGAGGCCTCTCCAGAGCAGAGCTTGGACTCGTCGCGGTGGTGAAGAAGAAGAAGAAGAAGAAGAAGAAGACGACGGTGTTGTTGATTTGCCACTCTGCAAGCTCCCTCCGAGCGCAGCAATTTACCGAAGAAGAAGAAGAAGAAGAAGCAGAAGAATCCCATCTTTTTTTCACTTAGAGAGGTTTAGAATTGGAGCTAGCGAGCACTTGGAGAGAGAGAGAGAGAGAGAACTTAGGGAGGAACGGAGGGAGCGTAGGGGAGTGTGTGGAGTTGGAAACAGAAGTTTGTTTGTTGTGTAAGAAAGATTTATCTAGGTCTGCTGCTGGTGTGAAGCTCTCACGGCAATGGCGATCATGACAAGGGTGCACATAGACGAAGGTTATACGGCGGTAGAGGCGGGGGCGCAGTTGGTCATGGGCGTTGGAAGATGTGGAGCGCTCATGAAACCCGCCAAGTTACAACAGTCGCATCATGCAGAGGTAGCTGTTGTGAGTCCCAGAGGAGCTGGAGTGCGAAGATTTCACAACAATAGTAACAATGCTTCTCCTCCTCCTCATCCTCCTCCTTCTGCTGCTGCTGCGACGCACAAAACACTCAGCTGCAGCTCCACTTGCAAATTCGCGCAACCTGCAGGCTTGTTGAAGGGCGATCATGATTCCTTGCAAAAGAAAGGCCAGACATGGTATTGTACACACGTGCATGCGCCGCACTGATGAACTCCTAAATCCATTCTCCATTGCACTGCTGCTGTTGGTGCATCCAATGTCTTAGCTTCTTCTTCTTCTTCTTCATGCAGTTAGACTTATTGGGTATCGTCGAAAGTAGTTGCAGTACTTCTTCTGAACTAAGCTTGTTCATCGTGCAAGAACTGATGTCTGTCTGTCTGTCTTTCTTTCTTTCTTTCTTACTGCAGGGTAGCGGCAACAGAGCTCGACAGCGACTTGTTGGTGAAAGTTGCAGACATGAGCTTTCATCTCCACAAGGTACAGTAAAAGAACCCATCACCTGCTTGTTTCCGAAGAAGAAGAAGAAGGAGAAGAAGAATGTTGAGCTGCAGTGTCTGATCTGAATTATAGAGATGGGGTGTTGGTGCTTGGTGAGCTGCAGTTTCCTTTGCTGTCAAGAAGCGGGCGGCTGAACCGACTGGTGTTCGAGTCGCGTGATACGGAGAAGGATTGTATCAACATGGACGACATGCCTGGCGGTGGTGACGCTTTTGAACTGGCTGTGAAATTCTGCTACGGGATCACAGTCAAGATCACACCACGCAACGTTGCCGCCTTGCGTTGTGCAGCGGAGTATTTGGAGATGACGGAGGAGTTCGAGCAGCACAACCTGGTAACGAGAGCAGAAGCTTTTCTTACCTCCGAGGTAGTGACGTCGTGGAAGAAATCCATCACTGTACTGCAGACTTGCGAGAAGCTGCTTCCATGGGCCAAGGAGCTTCACATCGTGAAGAGATGCATTGAGTCCGTGGCATGGAAAGCTTGTACAGATCCCAGAGGCATTCGCTGGTCATACTCCTCCTCCTCATCATCATCATCATCACCATCTTCGTCTTGTTCTTCTGCTTCTTCTGCTTGCGTCCTATCGTCACCGAGCACCACCAGCTCCAGCACCCACTCAGCTAACTCGACAGCAGCCGCCGCCACCACCACCAGCTCCATGCAGCAGATTCCTCATGATTGGTGGTTCGAGGATGCCTCCAGCCTCAGTCTGGAATCTTTCGGATACGTAATGAGCGCCATCCGCGTGAAAGGAATGCGTCCGGAGCTCATGGGCGCCGCCGTCGTCTACTACGCACACAAATGGGTGCCTGAGCTGCACAGAAATTATATTTCTTCATCGCCATCACCCGCCAGCTCCAACCATGGCTCACCCAATTCCAAAGTTGAGGACTCGTCGTTGCCGCCGCCGGGGCCGCGGCCTCCTTCTCCTCCTCCTTCTTGCAGTGCTGCTGTAGACTCGCCACCCAAGTCACGACTGGGAGGAAACAACAAGGAGAGAACTAGATCAGAGTCGACGACGACACAAAACAGCAGCAGCAGCAGCAGGGCGATGATTCTGGAGGGACTAGTGGGCATGCTTCCGTGTCAAGCAGACGCCATCTCCTGCAGCGCGTCGCTGCGTCTACTGCGCGCTGCAAGCCTGTTGAACGCCAGCCAAGTGTGCATGAAGGAGCTGGAGAGAAGAGCTGGAATGCAACTGGAAAGTGCCACGCTCAGCGACTTGCTCATCCCCTCCTTCCTGCATACCAGCGACACTCTCTACGACATCGACATTGTCCATAGAGTTCTGGAGCAATTCCTTGTGCAGGTAGGAATTCTACTACTAAGTCAGATTCTAGCTCCCCTCCTCTCCCTCCTGCTGCTGTGCTTGCTCAACAACATGGTCAGATTGCTGCTGAGCTTGTCTTGAATTGTGTGAACTCAGCAGATTTGCTGCTGCCAGAAGATTCATGTTACCTGCACATTGCTGCTGCTGCTGAGCTAAGCATGTCTTGAATTGTGTGAACTCAGCAGATTTGCTGCTGTGAGAACATTCATGTCATCACCTGCACATTGCTGCTGCTGCTGAGCTTGTCTTGAATTGTGTGAACTTGGCAGATTTGCTGCTGCCAGAAGATTCATGTCACTGTGCATTGCTGCTGCTGGGCTTGTCTTGAATTGTGTTCAATAGATTGCAATACTGCTGCTTCTGCTGCAAGATCAATGTCACAAGATTGCTGATTCAATTGTCAATTGTGTCAGCCGCAGATTGCTTCTGCTGCTAAGATTGTCAGCAGATTGACTGCTGCAGCTGAGAATCGTCAGTCACCACATAATTTGCTGAGATATTGTGATGAATTCATGAGTCCAGCAAGCAGATTGTGGAGGATTTTAATTTCCTTCGAGAATTGTTTGTTGTAGCTCAGTCAGACAACAAACATTTGAATCTCATAATTATCAACAGACATTTGAATTCTTCTTGTTTTTTTGGTCTAATACAACAGAAGTTTGGCAATCCCTGCCTGACTTGTTTTGTGTAATCCTGCAATCTGACTGTGATCTGTGATGGAGCTGAATGGGAATCTTCTTCTTCTTCTTCTTCTTATGCTTGGGGTTGTTGGTGTCATGACAAAAGGATCATGGTTGTCCATGGGTGTCAGTTTTGTAGTGAAAAAATTTGACTGGAAGAATAATTAACAATTATGCTTCCAATAGCTGAGGCGTAATAAATTGAACTAGATTTTCCTTTTGCATTTTCGAAGTTTGTAATTCACACTGTAGTAGATCTGACTCAGTTGAAACTTGGGTGGTGGTGGTGGGTTGGATACAGGACCATATTGGAGTGAATAAGGTGCGGGAAGGTGCTAGCAAAGACAAATTCACTGGGGATGCAATCATCAACAACAATGCGCCAATCGGGAAGCCACCTGTTGCACCTCACACTGCCAAGATGAAAGTTGCAAAACTAATAGATAGCTATCTTGCTGAGGTTGCTAGGGATGGTCAATTGCCATGTGCGAAATTTCAGGCGCTTGCAGAAGCCCTCCCTGAGTTTTCTCGGGTCACAGATGATGGACTTTACCGTGCAATTGACACCTACCTTAAGGTAAACTCACACTCATACACAAAAGCACAAGTAGGCAAGTGGGTTTTTGGCACCTTGAGAGACACCTATATACATGCCCTGCTTCATTAATTTGGGTGGCATCTATCTGGTTGAGGGAAAAACAAACAATAGGGTTCTTGAAAATTCCCCCAAAAGTATGCTCTTCTCATCACTTGCAATCTAGAAAACTAATAGGTAGTAGTAGTCCATAGAGAAAGATTGCACCCTCTGTCCATAACCATAACTTTCATATTTTGCTTTGCTAGATCTTTTTTGAAGCTCTGGTTTGCTATGAAATTGCAGGCTCATCCAGGTATATCTGAGCATGAGCGGAAGAAGCTATGTCGGATGATGGACTGTCAAAGGTTGTCTCTTGAAGCTTGTATGCATGCAGCAGAGAATGAGCGACTCCCTCTACGTATTGTTATCCAAGTAAGAATTGTCATGGGGTTTTTTTTTTCCCACTTCAGAACCTCTTTGTGGAAGTTTTGTTTGCAATTTTGCTGGATTATGTTTTCTGGATGTTCTGTAATCCGATCAAATTTTTTTGGGGTTTTATGAATTATTTCTAAGCCTTTTGAAACACATGATGCAGAGCAGCTAGCTCAGGCATGGTTTTGACTCAACTTCATTGTGCTCTTTCAGGTCCTTTTTAGTGAGCAATTAAAGCTGAGGAATGCAATTACAGGCAGCAGTTTTGTGAGAAACTACCAACCGTCTGATTCACCTCTTAAGCAAGAAGCAATGGGTGGCAGCCAACAGGTGACTCTGGTAAGCCAATCAGGGCATGAGAATTCCAGTACCCAAATGGACATCAAAGCACTTCAACAGGATGTCATGTTCATGAAAGCCAAGTTTATGGAGCTACACCAGGATTACTCAGCTGTTACACAACAGGTATATAAGTAAAGCAGACTTGCTGCGTCTTTTCATCAAAATGAGAGATTCACGCAAGTAGAAATGATCACTTATGAGAAATTGTCAGGGACAGAATTGGTTGGCAATTTCAATCAACTGCAGACCACATGAAGCTTGGTTGTTCAGAGCTCTCTGCTTCTGTTGTTGCCCGCTTTTGACGCTTTTGTGGTGGAAATGTTGTGTGTTTTGGCAGTTAGAGAAGCTCACAAAACAAAAAGCACATCAGCCATCTTGGGTCTCTGGATTGAAGCGACTAAGTCATGTATTTCACCACAAGGACTCATCAGTGGGTGTGTCGCCTTTACAGTCTACACGTTCCAGTCATCCCTGGCGGAGTTCCATCTCGTAGGAGGCCCCATCTTTTACTTCCTGCTCAAATTTTGACTCTTTGTAATACAACCCCAACACACTCATCATCGTCGTCAATTCATGACACAGTCCAAAATCAAGGGAGATTCCATTCAGAGTTTTTTGAACCTTGGGTTGATAATGCCAGTCCTTACCCTCAACAAGATGGCAAGTGATATATGAAACTGTTGCAAATGCCTTGGCCAGCACCCACCATACTGACTGAAAAGTATGACGTGTATTTCCTCTTGAATGCATTGGAGTGTGAACAAATCCCCAAGTACTTCATTGTAATTTTTAGGAAAAGTTGAACAAAAAGGTTTTAGTGTTGTTGAAATTAGGGTAAGCTAGTAGTGGGATTGTCATGTTCAAATTTAAATTTTAGTTGTTAATGTTATCAACTTCAAGTGAAGGCTGTTAATGGTGTCATGGTTGGGAGGATTTAGGGTTTTAAGGTTTATGAACTGCTTTAAAGATTTGCTGATGTAGTGCAAACTCACTAACCATAGTAGGACAGGTGACTAAAAATTTACTCCTTTGTGGACAACTGCTTTTTTGTATATAAAAATAAAATAAAAATTCAGTCTTTCTGTCTCCAACACTTTGTTAAGCAAGCAATAAGTGAAGTTTCTCATGAGCTAAACCCAGGTTAGATTTTATGTTGAGATTGTATTAAAGTTGTTAGAGCATAACTAAGATTTATTAAATGTGATTAAGGTTGTTTGAAGGTTGATTAAATGTCGTTACACAATATTAAATATATATATAAAGATATATTATGTTGATAATGGTCAATTAAATGAATTTAACTAGTTCAACATTTACTAAGGCTTTAAATTAAGACCATCAAATTGTTACAAATTCTCAAATTTTTATCACCTAATAAAAAAGGATAACATACACATATTCTCCAACATAAGTGTTCACAATATCAATTAAAGCATTAACCCTTTAGTGACAACATTTTTGACATTGAAATGAGTACATAAATCTTATTAAACTAAATACTCGAAAACAACCAACATCATCCATCTATGATGGAAGGGTAGTTTGTTTATTTTGTTGGTTTGTCCCATTGTGATCTCCCAAACCACACAGTGCCTCTTGCTACGCTCTTGGTACCATTGGAAAGCCTTCGATGAGTAAGGGTGCACTGAGTTGATTTCATAGTGTTTCAACCTACAATTGAAACAATATTGGATATTGAATATTTTTTCACTAAAGTTTTATTCAAATCAAAACAAAAATTTACGAGGGAATTTGGGTGCACTTTTGTAGTATTTGAAAGTCCTTAGTTGGTAGGATTTAATGAAGATGATTTTTTAAAGATTAGACCTAATGTGTGAGAGATATTGAATTTTGAATAGTTTTTGTCATTGAAAAGTCAATTAAATTACAAAAAAATTGTTGTGGAAGGAAAATTTAGTTGGGCACTGGTTCAAACTTGGGCTAATGGTACAATCTACACTAGTTGAAATTAAAATGACTATATGATACCACGACAACACATTTTGTTTTGTCAAAAAGGGGAACCAATAAGGGAAGGAAAGAAAGGGGGGAAAAGTAGAAAAAATGGCCCCTCTATGGCTCTCCCCCAGACTTTGGGTTTAGGGCACTTTAAAGCCTCTTTGTACCTTGGTGGTTTTTAAACATGGTCCCTCATCCCCATTCCATCCCATTTCGATTTCCAGATTTGCTCTCTTGCAAGTTGCACCCACTTAACTAGCCAAGAATAGAGAGATTATCAATTAATTAATTGACAAGTGACAACATGATCAAATCTTAAATGCCTACATAAATTCCATCAAACTTTAAAATGAAAAACAAAAATGTTCAATTGATGTCATGTCCATAATTACAAAGAAAAAAAAAAAAAAACCTTATGGTCAAATACCTATACAATGATGCTTCCTCTTGCATCATCTACTACACCTTGAGTGTCGTTGCACCACTACCCTCTCCATTATTCTTTGTAGCAACTTCATGGATTAGGACATTGGGAACTTGGATCCAACACACCTTCTGTATAAATAATTATTTGAGTTGCCTTAGCGATAGCTTTGGAAATCAAGTTCTTTCTTACATGTGATAAGGGAATAATTTATTATATTGGCGCTCTCTAGCATGGCATGTTAACATCATATCATCTTAGTACTGTGATCTTGGTTGCTCAACGTTGTAACTTTGCAAAACTATATTTATCTCTATGCATATTGCAAGTTGATTTGGATTTGGGCATTGTTAAAATTTCATAGTTCACATACTGGAAACAAACAACCTCCAAACTTGAAGGACCAACTCCTTGAATCAAATAGCTTTTGGACTCAAAGGACCAACTCCATGAATCAACAACTCTGAACAATTTTCATAAATGACCAAAGATTTAGTAACAAATTACATAAAGTTCATGAATCTTGCACACTTTTCTCTAGCTTTAGATTGTCGTATCTTAGTGGCATTGAGCTTGAAAACTAAATTGTAAGATAGTTCATTTGGGCATTGTCAAAACTTCATAGTACACATATCGGATACAAACAACCTCCAAATTCAAAAGAGCAACTCCTTGAATCAATAACTTTAAACAATTCCCATGATTGATTAAAGATGCAAAAACAAATTACATAAAGTTCATGAATCCAAGGCACAATTTCTTTTAGCTTTAAATTATTATATCTTAGTGACGTTGAACTCAAAGACTAAATTATAAGAGAGTGACTAAGGTTCTAGTGGATCCATTGTGCAATCTTTGATGTAGTAAGGTTTGCTCATGAAATTCATTGGGCCCCAACCAAATTGCTCCCTCCAAAACCATTTTAAAACTTATGTTCATCATGATCTACAAGCTCAAAGATTTATTTTGAAAACAAAAAGGATTGTAAAGATTTTTACAAATGCATCTATTTTCGCACAATGATCCACACGTAAACAAATATAGAAACAAACACAACAACAAGATATGAATTTGCAACCAACTTTGCACTATGTACACCTCTTTTGCTCATAACATAACCCAATCCAATCTTAATGCTCAAAACTTTAAGTACTCATTCTTGACTACAATTGGACCTAGAACCAAACCCATATTCTTTCATGATAATCATGGTTCAAAAGCAACATGAAACAAGTTTCATTCCAATTTTAAACATTACCAAATATGAATTATGGTTCAATTATAATATGGGTCCAAATGCACTAAAAGCAACCAAGGACTGTGTTGACTTCACTAAAATCTTGCACCTTCATGATTTTGAAAATGAACTAAATAGGTTTTAAAGATTCAAATGAAGTTTGGTTTGGTGGACTATGTTTTTATATTAATGAATTTATTTCTTAATGATTTTTGTGAAATTTTCAAATGTTTCACTTACTCATTTATTGATATAAAAATTTGGGTAAACAATTGTTGATTGGGTCTTTTTTGTTTCAAATGTTTTTTATTGTATGTGAAACTGATCCATTCATTTTCAAAATCAATGGAAGTCCATATATTGATGATTGTGAGGCCCTAAACTTGAAAAAAAAACTTAAAACTATATTTTAACTTGAAGATACATTGATGCATTTTGAATGTGCTTTTGATCCTTAAAAATACATAATTAAAAAAACTTCCTTAAAGAAGAGATGTTTTTTACAACGTAAAAAAATGCAAAGTTACATTTTCATGAAAATTGGATATGTTACTATGCTTTTTTGTATGGTTGATTGATACCCTATTTTGAAAATTGCATAGATAATTGCCAAATTATGACCTTTAATGCAAAATTTCATATCATAAATACATAATTTACTAATGAGTACTTGTTATTTGTTGTTCGAACTTGAATTTTGTCAAACATTAAAACACAATATGCCAAATTAATGTGTACAAAAAATTGACATTGAACAACCTAAAAATATATAACAATTTTTTCATCAAACATATGATAAATACAATATGTAATTGGCTGATATGTTATGAATCTTGGTCCATAAAATGTAGAAATGTTGTTGCACACCCACCTCCATTCAATTTTGGGAAAATTTGTTTGGCATGTGGAAGCTACATAAGTGTTTTGCAAAAAGAAAAAAGATTCTAGCTTTGGATTAGGTGGCTCCTCTTAACATATTTGGACCCATATTGGTTCCACAACATCATGAACCCATGAGTGCTAGTTGAAATGATTTTTCAATCCAATGTTTGTTCTAGTTCATAATCAAAGAATTAAAACTCAAAACCTTTAATTATAACTAACCAAATGAAGTAACCCACTCAATGACAAATAAATCCATTGGATGAAATAGAAGTTGATGGATGAATGTATTAAAACAAAAGGATAAAATTTTGAAAATCTAAAATTCACCCAATGGATAATGATGTGAATTTTGAATGAAACCTCAATAAATGATTTTCCATGGATTAAATCAATCTAATGGATGAACATTATTACATGAGATGAGAAAAGAAGGTGATGGATGGATGTTTTGGTGAGATGCAATGGAATAAAATTGGCCAATTGAGATAAAATGAAATACTATTGTTGAATGTAAATTATTGACGTCATGTAAATTATTATGATTAAAAGGAATTGAATCTTTCATCTTTTGAGTCATATATCAACTCCTCAACCATCCAACCACCCCTTTAAACTTCTAACAAATTATGCCATAGCACAAATAGAAACATGTATATTTTCATTTGCCACATTATTAAAAAATTATGTAAATTATGTCAATATATGTTAACAAAATGAAATGTCATTACATTAATCAATGTAATTAATCTAACAATGACATAATGACATTATAATAACATTAATGACATTATGTTACAATATTTCATTAATATAATTTAATTATGACACTATATTTATTTTAAATGTTTGCGCCATAAATTTGGGCTTGTCCCTCATGTCCAAGGTGTAAATGTTTTCTTCCCAAAGATTTACCCCACACATAAAAACTTGAGATTTTTTTTCATTGTTATTTGCCACCCATTGTCAATTAAAATATTTTCAAAAGATTATTCATCATATAAGATTTAAATCTTATGCTTCAAAAGATTGGTGTTTCATGCACAACAATAAGCAAAACATTTATTATGTTTTTTTATTTAAGCAATTTCTTCTTTGCAATAATAAATAAAACGTTGACTAACACTATAAACATGGAAGGTTTTAATTTAATGATGACAATAATTTTGCAAGAAGTGATTTTATGTTTCAAAAAATGTGGCCATAATAATGATTTTAGCTATGTGGCCACTTATTAGATAAATTTAGGCCATGATTATCTTTAGATTGCTTATCGATTTACGAAAGTTAAAGAAAGGTTATACAAAATGACTCTTGGCACAATGTTAAGTGTTGTTAATTTGGATTGAATGTATAACCATTTCAGGTCCTATTAGGTTCATCATTAGGCACATGGCATTGTGATGTCCTAAGTTCCAAGACATGAACATAAAAGTTCAAGGAGGAAGTTTAACATGAGCTCACCTAACACTTGAGAGCTTATGAACATAAAAAATTTCAAGGATTATGATGAAAACAATGATGGAAAAGCTAACATCATTGGATAACCATGTTACAATTGGAAATTTGTTTATTAATAAATAGTCCATAGTGCAACAACAACTTGGATGCTACATTTTTCATTCACAACATGACTATGGAATGAACACACATCGAAAAGAAATTGTATGGAAGATGGTCTTTAGTTCAAAAAACACTTACTTGACAACCTTAACACCTTGATCTAATGAATGGAAGCTGTTGATGAGGATGACTATTGCAATGTCACTAGGACATATTAGTTTATAATTTATAATCACGATCTATGAACATCCCCATGATCACAAAGACCAATGTAAAAATTAAAATAACAATTTAAGTAAAGAAAAGTCTTATATAATATATTGACCACATTCACAACAATTGAGTTTCCATAATTTAATACCGCCTCTAGCCAATATGTTCCTTTCTTGTTGTTAATAGGCTTTTTGAATTACTTCAACACAATTGCAAAATTTGCTCCATCAAGAATTGTCACTATGTCTTTTGTTGCATTAATAATCATAGACACAACTCTTACACAACAAGCAAGGGTGTGTGTGTGTGAAAGCTCTAAAACTTTGTAATTCAAATTTGAAACCACAAAGCTCATGAAAATGTCCAAGCCCCCAAAAAAGTGACCAATCTTCAATAGAAACTTCAATTTTCTTCTTCTCTATTTGATTGAAATCCCCTTGACCTGAACAAGGAAATTTGGAGACATGATGTTATGCTATGAAACATTGGCCAAAGTATTCATCAAGTACTTCACCAACTTCTCCCTTGGCTTTTTTTTCTTGAAATTTCTCATAGCACACATATGCACTTTGAAGTTCAATTGCTGCAAATAAAAGGACACATTGCAAAAAAAGATTTAGAAAGAGTTGTTGTTCACACTAGTAAAAGCTTTGTTGAGGATGTGGATGTTAAAGCACATAACAATCAAGAAAATCTAGGTTGAAACCATATGCTTCTACATAGGTAGTGAATTTGCACTTCAACAACAATCTCAAGGGACAATCCAAAACCTTATGGGGATGATAACCAAAGCCTTGGGAACAATGGATGGGTTTGAGATATATGCATGTTTTCTCATTACTCCCTATCTATCATCCAAGTGTGTTTTTTCTTCCTTTGCTTTCCTGAAGCAAGAAAGCAAAACTTGGATTTGAAAACAACACTAGAGTTTTCGACTACTAAAAGAAGAGAAGAAGATGGGTCGGGGTGTTTAGCGTCTCACTCTTGGCATTAAGTCCCACTAGGATGTCGAGCCATGCCAAACAAACCAGGAAACCAATCCTTTCCCCCCCAAGTGTATGGATGACAAGCGGATGAAATTTGGGCGGTTATTTGAATTTCGAAAGAACCTTGCATTCTAGTTCTTTGAAAATTTTCAGAATCAAATTTTATTACCTATCCCGCAAATCATCCATCCTTCCACTCATCCATCCATCCATCCCACGTTTGTGATCGGAAACGGATGCCTCTAGTTTTCCCTCCTTTCTGTTTCGTTCAAATTTCGAATTTCCGACCGTTGCCGCTGCGTCCCTGTGCTTCAAAGAGAAACAGAAAGACGACAAGTGCCAAACTTCCTTCTTGTCGCTTTGGATCGCTCGGTCTAACGTGATTTTCCTGCTCTCTTCTTCGGATCTACATTCACTCAACTCTAAGTTCTCTCACGTCCTCCAGGTGCGGGTTATTTCTTTATTGATCAGTAAATTTTTTCGTTAGTGGTTTGTTCTTTCAAAAAAAATGGAACCTCGGTGCTCTGTCTGAACTTATTCCGCGTAGTAACTGTAGTTTTTGTCGAGGCTGAGGAGAAGAAATAGTACGTTGTTTTTGAGTGTTGAATAGCTTAGCTTAGCATAGTGGAAGTCTGTTTTTCTGTAGTCGCGGTGTGAGGTATTCAGTTTATTTGTGTTGGTTTTTTTTCGTGCACAGCTGCGGTGATTATGGCTACCAAACGAGGGAAGCGTGCCGCAAAAATCGTTGATCCTGAGAAGGAAAATGCGACTATTGGTGCAGGCATCATTCCAATGCCCCTGAACAAGGCGGCAGTGAAGCCAAAAGCCCTGACGGTCAATAATATGTCACTGGAAGAGGAGCTCGAGACCATGACCAAGACGTTGAAGCAAATGAGCATCGAGAAAGAGGAGTCGGAGGCTCGTCTCAAACTGAAGGAAGATGAGCTTCAAGCCAAGGCAGCTGAGGCCGAGCGAATTAATGAGCAACTCAAGCTGAGCGACGAAGGGAAAAAGAAACTTGAAGAGAAGCTGCGGAAGCTTCAAAAGCTGAAAGAGTTTCAGCCAACACTGGTTAGTAAACAATACCCTGAGACTCTATTGGAGAATGTCTTGATATCAGTGAAGCATTTGTTTTCACACACTCCCCTCTTGCATTCCTGCTGAGCTTCAAGTCTGTGGCGCAGAGCCTTGGAGTGCCGCCACCAAGTGGCGACATGGCCAAGAAGAAGAAAAAGAACTCCAATCGCCTGAAGAAGCCGAAAAGCGCCTTCCTTCTCTGGTCTAAGGAGCAACGCCAGGCGGTAAGATCGATAGCCCTCTCTTGGCGAATAGGGTTGGTCAGGAAGAAGTCCGTGCATAGATGCTTTGTGATCGATCGGGGTCCGAGCAGTCGACTTGGAACCGCTCCAGCCAGCTGATTTTTTCGCTTATTTTCCGCTGTAGGTCTCCGAAGAGCATCCTAATGCATCTTTTGCTGAGATGAGTGCCATCATGGGGGAGAAATGGAAATCTGTTTCGGAAGAAGAACGAAAGCCGTACCTGGAAAGATACCAGATTGAGAAGGACATTTACCTGAAGGTCAACCATCCCCGATACCCTCCCATCTTTGATATCTGACTTGGTGTGTCTAGCCTTTTTGCATAAGCTTGTAATGAACGTGTTCTTCATAAACGCGGGTGCTGATGCAGTTGGTAGGCCAAGAGAAGCGAGAGGCCGAGGCTTTGAGACTGCTGCATGAAGAACAGAGCAAGAAGCAAGGACAGGAGCTTTTAGAGCAGTATCTCGCATACAAGAAGGTAACTCTTGATACTGCCGAATCCCGCTGTTGCTTGTTTCATGAGCTTGAAGTTCTGTGTGAGTGCTTAGTGTGATTGCTAAACACTTAGCTCGTTTTGATTTTTGCAGGAAGCAGAAGATGCAGAGGGAAATGGAAAGAAAAAGAGGCAAGGATGCCTCATAGGTTTCGTAATTAAACTGTTATGTTAACAAGAGACAATTGTCATAATATCTTGTTACTCCTGCTGAGGAGTACATCATTGCCAAATGCGTTTTATATTTTTTCCAGGAGAGGACTTCTTGGGGAACTTGTTAAGCAAGGGAACCGTGGCTGTGCAGGAAGGAGAAGGATCCATTGAAGCCAAAGCATCCTACTACTGCATTCTTCGCCTTTTGCAACAGCCGCCGCCCTGCCCTACTTGAGGCCAAGACGAGAATCCCCGAGGTTTGGCTGCCTCCTGCTCTGCTTACTCCATAGAGGATGGATAGTCGTTGGATACATGAAAATAACATCAATGCTTATGCCAGAACATTATGGTTCTCTTAAAGCAGTGTTTTTTGCAGATAGGGAAGATTTTGGGAGAAGAATGGAAAGCCTTGAGTGATGCTAAGCGTGTGCCATTTGAGAAGGTATGGAGAATGCAATTGAAATTCAAATTTCTAAGCTCGTAATAGTGGTAATTGCAGTTGTTTTTGTTTCATCCATGATGTTAACTTCACTTTGTACCTTCAGATTGCAGCGACAGAGAAGACACGATATGCTGCGGAGCTTGAAGCTTACAAGATCAGCAAAGCTGAGGTAAAACGAAGATTCAAGTGGTCAGGATTCTAGCAGCTTCCACAACAGCTTTCTCAAGAATTGTGAAATGTTTTTTTGATGAGAAGTTGGTTTAATTTCTTCTCTCATGGTTCATTTGTTTACAGGAATCAATTGCTGCTGAGAAAGAGATGGAAGAGAAGGTGAAGCTTGAGAAAGTTCAGGCCTTACAGTTGTTCAAACAAAAGGAGAAGACTGATCAAGCTAAGAAGGTGCTACTACTACAATACACTGAGCATTGCAATACATAATATCTATTTCAATTTCTGCATGCTTTTTCTTGTAGCTTTGTCAGAGTTTCATAGGGAAACTTCTCAGGCCTGATTTGTTACTTACATGCATTTTCATGCAGTTGATGAAGGACCTTACCAAGGAGAAGAAAAAGGCAAAGGAACAGGCAAAGGATCCAAATAAGCCAAAGAAGCCTCTGTCATCATACCTAATTTTCAGGTTTAGCATAATTCTTTGTGAACTGAAGGTTTTGGGTAATGGAACTTTGATTCTTGAGGCAATTTGTTGGGTTAGATTTCCTCCAGAGTATGAATACCATGATTTGTTCTTTCTCTTATTTTGTCTGGTTTCAGTGAATTTTGTCTAAAGACAGTGAATTGTTATTTGTCTCACAGTATGGAGATGAGGAAAATTCTTGATGAGGAGAAGCCAGGGATGACCTTTGCAGAGATGAATGCTCTCATAGCACTGAAGTGGAAGGTGGGTGCTGGTTTCTTCTTAAATGAGTTGATTTCTTCGCTTTATGTAATCATGGACAAGAATGTTAACCTTCCCTTTCTGTTGGATGACTGTAGGAAACCTCTGACAAGCAAATATGGAATGACAAGGCATCTGCAGCTAAAGAGAAGTATACTGCTGAGATGGAGGAGTATAACAAAGCTGCAGTTATGACCTGAAAATAGAGCCTTGTTGTGCAGAGCTTCTGCTTCTGCTGCTGGCTGCTTGCTTGCTTCATCCAAAATTCAGTCGTTGTTCAACTATACCTGTTGAATGACCAAGGCTTCAAAGCCCAAAGTCTTGTGGCTTGCATGCTTCTTGATCCAGTTTACCTGTATTTTAGTCTGGCATTAGTCAAAAACTGGGTTCTTTCCAAGCAGATGCAGAGTGCTCGGATTGTTGTGCAGGTTTTGTGTGACTGGATTTGTATGTTTTTCTGAGCGTATTTTTTTAATTGCACTGTAATTCATTTGTGAAATTTGAATGTTTTATTTACCTTTCGCCTTTTCTTAAATTATACTGTTTTATTTGTTTGCAGATGTGGAAATGTAGTTTCTGCTTTGTACCCTTGGCAATACTAGTGTTTTATTGGCCAAATTTTGCTAAATTTCAATCTGAGTAGTTCTGAGAACTTTCATCCATGAATTGAAATCTTGCAATTATCTTAACTGATGGTGCTTGAATTCTGATGCACCAACGGCGGGCCCTTCCCTTAAAAAATAATGCATTGAACATGTCCGACACTTCCTCTCTCTCCGTTACATATGCAGTCAGCGCTGGTTGTATGACATCATATGTATCGAAGAGGGAGAACTGACCTCGAATACAAAGTTGAAATGCATCTGTACACTCTAATTAAGTATCGTTTCTTTTTCGAGAGTGATATCAATTTCTTGCGAAATTCCTTCTGAAAGTAGAAGAAGTTGAAGAAACATCGAAAATAGAAATTGAAGGTTGAGGGGACCAAATACCCTAAACCCAATTCAAAAAGGTAAACACTGGCTTCTGAAATTGCCATCCAGAAGTTGGAAGTGGAATTCAAAGTTATGAAAGAAAAAAAAAAAATTTAAACCTACCCCCATTGCAGAGTACAAAATATTGTAAACTTTTAAATATTGCAAACGAAAAGTACTGGACATTGTCAAAATCTTTTGAGATAATGAACAATATATAATCCTCTTGAATAGAAAATGAATGATTTGCAATTTAGTACAGCAAAAAGTTTGTGTAGGATAATTTAAGTGTGGATGATGCTTTCACAGAAGGAATCTTGAATAATGAAATCACATCAAGCAGTTTATATTATGCCAATGTTTATTTCATACCAATGCAATATGAGTTTCAATTTCCTTTCAATTGCAAATGAAGTTTGTGGGTCCCTTTGCATTTTGAATTAGTCTTATGAAGGATGAAACTCCAATCTCTATTGGTCCATTGTGTGTAAAGATTGACAAATATGTGGTCAAGATGGTAATTGTTCTAGCCACTTGCCAATCAAATTGTAAAACTTTGGAACAATTGTTGCACTAACAGCAACCTGAAATAAAACCCAATATTGAATTCAATTTTTTTAATTGAATTGAAGTGAGTTCAAATTCAATTTTTTTAATTGAATTGAAGTGAGTTCAAATTCAATTAAGACGGATTAATTCAAATTCCATCAAATGAAAATGGGATATAAATTGATGCACAAGATATTGAAAATGCGCTTCTATCATCCATGACTACAGTGTTGAAAAAAAGCAATTATGAAAAGACACAAATTCAAAAAGGCACCTTTCCATTCCATCTACAGCAAATTACAAATCAAAATCTAGTTCGATAAAGCAAGATTATTAGTGGATCCTAAACCCATGTACCCAATATGAGCTCCAATGTTACCATCATCTTCTTTGCGCATTTGTTGTTGGTAAACATTGGAGCTCATATGCAAGTATGAATTCCTTGGCCACAGTGAACCAGCACCCACCAGCGCACCATCTACTGGATGCCTGTTATTAGTCAGTTATAGATGAACCTCAGCTGAGTTAGTATATGGTTTCACCTTGGTAACCAATTTTGTAAGAAATAGGTCTCATATATAGGTAGGAAAATACATCTATTAAGGGAAGTTTAAAGTAAATGGTTTATAAATAGGTAAGAAGGGCTGTTTTTACTACCTACCTACTAACAACCTGCTTGTGGGTTGTTAGTAGGTAAGTAGTTAAAGGAGCAACTGAGCTAACCACCATGGTTAGCTAGGGAGCTGGAACCCAACAGAAAACTGTTTCCTGGTCACTTACCATCCATCCTTCATGGTGCGCTGGTGCAGGCTGGTTCCTGTTGGTATAGTTGGGGGAACAAGCTGCAAAATGGGTGAACCCCTTAAGCTGGATTCACACCAAGGCTTAGTAGGGATATTTTTATTCTATTAAATCCTCTCTTGGTTTGGGGGTTAAAATGACTAAAATATGAGTAAAATCGTATGATGGGATTAATTTGACTATACTTTGAACTGTTCTCCTGGAAGGGATTTTTCATATTAGGACAAAATTTTGGGCAGCTTGGGGAAACTTTGTATTTTTTTGAGAAAGGGCATTCTGGAGAATCCCACAGAAATGTTTTCCAGACTACTTGAAAACAATCTGGGCAGTTTGAGAAATTTCATGCTGCCCAAAAACTTCAGGCATATTAAATAGGTTGTAAAAATTGCATTAGTGCTCAAAAAATTGGGAACTAGAAAATCCTGATGCTTGAAAAGATTCAGAGAAAAAACTTCCAGCTTGCTCCAAACATTTCAGGCAGTTTGTGGAACTTTTAGTCTGCCTGGGAAGATTACAAATGTTGAATTCTTTTTTCTGCCCAGAATTTTTTTGCATTCTGGAAAAATCCTGATGCTCAAAACATTTGGGCATTTTGGAAATTTTTATCTGTTTCCAGCAGATTGTAAAAAGATAGGAGAAAAAAAAAAGTTGCTGCCCACCATTCCAGATGCTCTCTCACATGAAAGAACAACATTAGAAGCTCTCTTGAAGTGGAGGGGTTATTTTAAACCTTTGAAATCCAGGGGTCAAACTAACCTCCTTATTCCACGCTCCAAATCTTTAAAATATGAAAATAATTATTCTTAAAGACAACATATCCCAACAGATTTATCCCTCTTAACCCCAATGCTATGTCATTTGCCAATTCAGTTTTTATCCTTTCTGGATGAATGGGATAGCATTAAGCTTAGTTTACCCTTTTAGTGTTTTACCACCTCCGTGTGAATCCAGCATTGTGATAAGTTCAAACCAACAACAGTTTAAATAAAAAATGTTCCATGAATTTTAACAACAAATCTTGACATAATAAATTTTTGTAATAAAAACCGAGTCTATTTGAAGTGAACATAAGTTGGCTGTGTCTTTTTTATATTGGGTCAAAACGAATATAAACTTCACTATCTGCTTCACAAATAGTGAGCTGTTATGTTTTTTTTTTTTAAAACAAAAAAAAGAGCGGAAAAAAACATAGTAGCCAACTCTTCATTTGCTTTGTTCCTCAAAAATGAACTCAAAATTCACAGCAATAACCCTGTGAATCTGAGCAAACAACAGTTGAAATAAAACATGTTCCATGAAATTCCCAGAAAATAACTCATGATTCATACCAATAACCATGTGAATCCAGCATTATGACAAGTTCAAACCGACAACAGATAGAATAAGATAAAAATATTCCATGAAATTCTCAAAAAATGAACTCACAACAATAACAGTGTGAATCAGCATTATGACAAGTTCAAACTGACAACAGATAAAGTAGAAAATGTTCCCAGAAATTCCCAGAAAATGAACTCACAAATTCACAGCAAAAACTAGTGAACAGTCCTGAAATGGGACCAAATGTAAACTTGTTTGGTAGCCTAGTCACTTGCCTTACACGCAGAGCCAATAAAAAACCAGACCAAACTTACCAACAATGGGAGAAGGAAAGAAGGAAGGAAACTAGTTTGAGAGGGAGAAAAACCTGCAAACTAGGAAAACCGCCAGAAGCATCCTTGAGTTGATTTTTGGTCCAACTTTGAAACTTCTAGATAGTTCAATTATCCACTGGATACAGCACACAAGCATTGGAAAACCCATAAAAGTCCTGGCCCAGTTTTACCACACTAAACTGGGGGGGCGGCCATTTTAAACCCCAATTTCCTTCTTCCCCTACACCGCAGGAGGAAATTTGACGCCACCAGCAGGATATTCTTTTCCTTCATCCCCCAAGTGGGAAATTTCGTTTGTCCATCCCCTCCTACTGCAGTGTATTCTACTTTTTCATTCATTCAGCAGATCTTTTCCCACACCCACTGCCCTCCTCTAACTTCATGTGTCCGGCCAGGTGTTTACCCTAGGTAAAGACCAGTGTTGTGGGTGTATATAGTTTAGGACTTACACTCTGTGTAAGTGTAAATATTTTCAAACAAACTTTTACACGGCACGTAAGTGTAAGTCCACAAAACATGCAAGTGTAAGTGTAATTAACAAACTTGAAACGTGTAAGTGTAAGGTCGTGTAAATAATTTTTGGCTGTGTAAAAATAATGCAAGTGTAAGTGTAAATCGCTTACACTGCTTTATCACGCCATGTAAAGATTTGTAAGTGTAAAACTTTTTACACTTACTCACCATGTAAAACAAGAAAAAATAGAAAATGAAAGAAAGAAGATGCCAAAACATGCAAACTTTGATTAAATTTATCACTTGAAAAATTACATCGTTCTAGTTTCTAATGTGATCATAGAATTGGCACATTCATAAAAGTGACAATAAGGGATAAGAGTTTAATCAAAACTAAAAAAGTTCCATGTGTAAAATGAACAAAACACTACCAAAATCATGGATACATGTCCCAATTCTACACACAATCCTCTACATGATCGTCAACCTCATTAGGAAACTCAAGATTCAATAAATCTAGTATCTCTTCCTCGGCCTCTCCAAACTCATCCACATTTTGAGGTCCTCTCTTAGATTTAAATCCAATAGAGGGATCATCAAGCCAATTCTTGATTAGAAAAACTAGGAGATACACATTTTACAAACGAAGTTGACAACGATGAAAACCTATGAAAGTGCCCACAATAAAAAATATTTTCTTTGTCTCAATCTGACTACCAAGAATGCTGGAATTGCTTTAGCTAAAAAAAAAAATTCAAAAATTGCCCTTAATGTTTTGACCAGCAAAAAAGAAGGTTTTTGGGCACATCAAATGTGTGAAAGCATGACAATTCTCGTCAAACCTACATTTAAACACAATCTTCAAATAAATTAGCTAAAAGATTACATAGAAGGAAACAAGTCAACTCACAATGTTTTGCAAAGAAGTAAAAGAAACAACACTTACTCATTCAAAACAAGTTTCATCTTTCAGACACTCCTACTCCAAAAATAACATGAATATTACGCATAGTTTTTTGCACAATAGTTGAAGAAGCATTAGAACATCCATGGTATTTATGGTGCAAAGTCTTGAAGGTAAGGGGGAAAAACTCTCTATCCTCTGTAGCAACAATCTCAATTACAAATGAATGATCAACATAATCTCCCACTAGACTCAAGTCTTTAAACCAAAGGTCCAACATAAGAGCAACCATATTGTGAGCTTTAAAAAGTGTGAATCAATCCATGAAAATCAAAGAAGGGCTTCAAAACATGAGGTACTTGTTGTTGCATGTTGGCACCAAGTTTTTTCACCTTGGTGCACACATTCATTTCCTCAATGGCATCAACTTCAACTTACAACTCCAATCTTTACTTGGTAAGTTTCACATACAACTTGATTGTAAAAGCAAGAACATCCGATAATAGCCAATACCATGTCATTGATTGATTACACATGTAGTCACAACAAAGGAAAATGCATCACAAATTGCCTCAATAATTGCCCAAGTTTGTGCTGAAGGAATCATTATTGCTAAAGCTTCTATTTGACGACTATAGCACATAATAATGGTAGACCTATAGGCCAAGCATTGTTGAAACACAATAACCTTGGATGCAAAGTGCATCTTCACTGGAGTTGCTAATTTGCATTCCAGCAAACCAGATTTTAAATATGTTTGCTTCCATTCTTTTGCACCTTTGCCTACAATGCACAATGAAAGAAGGAGATCAATTTTATTACACACTTATTGCACATTTCACAACTCACAACTCATAACCTATAAATGCTTACATTGATAACTTCTAGATTGTAATATACTTGAAATTTTTGGCCATGTGATGCAAGATTGAAGAAACACTTGTGTAGATTTTACACTAATTAATGCCAAGTTTTTGGAAATCTTGTCATCATTTGTTGCATGTTAACTTGCCTTGCTCATAACATGTCCAAAACATGCACCATCAAAAGGGACAAGCAAACTTAATGCCTCACATGAAATTACAAACTTTAAGGTTGTGGTCATGCTTACTAAATTGATACCCTCAACTTCAAATAACACAAAACCTTGGAAGTGAGATCAAACTCCTCAACAATGGCCTTCAATTGCTTAGAAAACCTTTGTACATTAGTGTCATTAGCTTCAAAAAGGCCTATTATAGCATGATGTGGCTTCCAATTTAATGATAGAAAATTCACAACAAGGGCGAAAGTATCATGATGCCCCCTACTCATCCATAGATCAAATGTTGTTGTAATTGTAGGTGTGACATTAAGCAAAGGTTGAACATGCAACTGTAAATAGTGTGTGACCATGGCTATAAAGTTTTATTCAAACAATGTTTTCCAAGAAAAGGAAAACCACTTTGGGATCCAACTTCAAAGCTAACCTCTGCATCCACACATTTTCACATGGGTTAAGGGGAAAAACCACTACTAGGAGATGTGGCCAAGTTCACCTTGTGTTTCACTAGGATTTTGAGTGAACTAGGACAAATTCACTATATGAAATCATGGTAAAACATGTTAACCCCGTAGTGAACGGGGACCAGTTGCTAGGACAGGTCAATTAAGCTAGTGAAACAAGATGACAATAAGTGATGCCCAAATTTAGGTGGA
>Ga0116227_10001778_pt1 | contig 48886 bp, 28 predicted proteins | sample S1TSphgellanicum_FD_89693 | JGI IMG/M metagenome (GOLD analysis project Ga0116227, IMG submission 89693) | Host-associated microbial communities from peat moss isolated from Minnesota, USA - S1T2_Fb - Sphagnum magellanicum MG | ecosystem: Host-associated > Plants > Peat moss > Unclassified... | reverse complement strand
TTGTTTTTTTTGTTTTTTTTTTTTAATGTGTTTAATTATTTTTTTTTAAAATATGTCTTGGCCATTTTTATTTGAGGTTTTTTTTTTTTTTTTTTTAATGAATTTTTTAAAATCTTATTTATCAAATATTTCATTTTAAACATTACAAAAACATAAACTTTGAAAATTCATATCTTATTGAAATTTTGTTCAAATAAAATGATTCAAATTTATTTTTTTTAAATTTCAATAATGTACATAATTATATTTATTTCCTTTTGAAAGTGTAAAATCATTTGAACAAAAAAAATTTTGAATATCACTATTCAATAACATTTCAATGACCATTCTTTTGAAAAAAAAATTTTAATAAATGATTTTTTTTTGTTAATATAATAATACTACCTATGTTAAGTTATTTTCAATTATTATAAGCTTACTTTTCATTAATCTAAATTATTTCACCCTACATTATTTACGTTTATTTATGGTTATTTTCAATTACTTTTAGTTATTTTTTGTTATTTCACCTTAGGCTACTTTTGGTTATTCTAACTTATTTGACCTGAAACTATTTTTGCTTATAGTAAATTTTTTAAATTATTTTATGTTATTTTTTACTATTGTAAATTATTTCATTTTAAACTACTTGTAGCTATTATAAATTACTTTTGATTATTTTATTTCATTTCATTTAGGTTATTTTCAATTAATGTGAAACTATTGTTGGTTACTTTTGATTATTGAAAGTTATTTCACCTTAAATTATTTTTGTTTATTGTAGATTATTTCACCTTAGATTATTTTTGGCAATTATAAGTAATTTTAATATATGAATATTGGTGGTTATTTTATTTGTGATTATTCTATTAATGGCTATTAATAATTATTCTATTAATGGTTATTCTAAGTTAAATTACCATAGGATATTAATGGCTATTGGTGGATATTTTATTGGTGGATACTAATGATTATTAATGGTTATTTTATTGTAAGCCATTGGTGATTATTTTATTAGTGGCTATAGATGATTATTCTATTGGTGGTTATCGGTGGTTATTAATGGTTATATTACGATTATTGGTGACTATTCTATTATAAGTTATTATTGGATATTTTGGGTTATATTTTCATAGGTTATTATTGACTATTTTAAGTTATTTTACCTTAAATCATTATATTTTATTTTAGATTATTTTAAGTTATTTTAGTTAAGATAAAAACACTTATAATAACATAAAGTAAAATGACCTTGAATAAATTAAAGTATAACTTGAAATAACATATATTAACTTAAAATAAAATAACTTAAAATCAATTGAATAATTAATTTAAAATAACTTAAAAACATATAATAAACTAACTAGGATACCTTAAGGTAGAATAATGTATAATAATTTATAATAACCTATATTAATTTATAATAACATAAGGTGTAAGTTAGAAGAACTAAAAAAACCTAAAGTAATATAGGGTATATCGTAAAGTAGCATATATAAGATATTTTAAATAACATATAAATAAACCTATTTATTACAGTAAATTATAATAATGAATTATGTCAACTAGTAGTGAAACACAATGTTTACATAATGATATTATAGTGAAATAACTTTAACCAAGGTGAAATCATTAAAATGCAATGAACTTATTTCACTTTTAATGATTTAGGGGTAATGAACTACACCCACTTTTGTAGTAGTGATATGAGTTGTAATTTTTTATTTTTTTTAAAAAAAATTTCTCAAAAGCATATTTTTAAAAAATTTACTTTAGTAACTATTCATATGGATTTTGTGGATTTTGTTTTTAGAATTTTCAAATTAAAAACTAACATCAACTACATTAAATACAAGTTTTCAGATAGATTTGGGAAAATTTGTAAATGATTGAACATGTATTATTCAAAGATTAAAATAAACATTTAAAAAAATAACAACCATGTCCATTTGAATAATTTTAAAGAATTTTATATGGACTTAGGAATGAAATTTCTACTGATACTAAATCACTATATTGTGCATTCATCCTTATACAAGTAAACTTAAAAACAAACATGGGGATGAGTGTAAGCATTCATCATCATTATGGATTAATGAATTTTTTCATTCATTTAATGTATGGATGAAAAAAATTAATTGAATTTACATGTTAATATATAATATTTCCATTAAAATTATGGATGAATGTTTTATTTTATCATTAAGTTCTTATCAATGGATTTTTTCCCTTTAATTTTAATTAATTAAAGTTTCATGAAACACAATTTAATTTTATATGATATTTAACATTTGTTAAACAATATAATGTAAATTCCATTATAAATGTATTTGATGGCTATGGTTTAAAATGTCATTATTTTCAATATGTTCTAACTATATTCCTATTATCATGTTAACATCCATCCCATGGTCGTTGTTTTTTTCTTTTAATTGATTTTTTTTCCTTGAGCAAAATGACCTAGTGTCATTGATGACCATGTGTTTTTTTTCCCCCTCCAAAGGTGCCACAACCCTTCAAACCTATTTATAAGCGTTGTAGACAACAATGGGGGATTTTTTTTCAATTTTTTTCAAGGGTCTCACAACTTTTGTTAAATCTAATTAATGTTGTTAACAACAATGGGTTTTGAATGTTTTACCTATTTTTAAATTACCTATTGTCATTGATGACAATGGGTTATTTAAATAAACTAAAATTTAGTTTCAAACACCTTAATTAACTTCCTTCAAACAACCTATTATCATAGATGATAATGGGGTTGTTTTTAATAATTATTTATTTTCAAGGTGCCTTAATTTTTTCACAAAATACATATATAATGTCGTTGACAAAAATTTGGTGGGGGAAGGGGGGGGGGGTAACATTCATCCCATGACAACATTTTTTTAATTGCTTAACGTTGTTGATTAAAAAAAAAATTTGACAAATTTTTAAAAATTATTTTGGTCCCATCATCATATTTTCCCCTATAGTCACATTATCTATCATTATTAAATGATATTCAAGTTAGAAATATTAATACTTGGACAACAAATGAAAATGGATATAAATAAATTTTAATTTATTTTTCTTCCAATCATAGATGAATTTCATCCAATGATTTATTTTAATCCAATTCATAAATGAAATTCATTCATATATGAACACATTCATCCATGTAGATGAATTTCAAATGACAATTCAATGGAGTAATTATTGATCAAGGTTTATTTGCAACTCTCAACCATTGAAACTTTGTATATGTTATCATTTGAGATTCAAAGCTTGTACTATACCGAAGTTCATTGTTTCCTTAACCTTGTAAGCATTTTAATGTTTCAAAACTAAAAGTTTTTAACAAGCACAAAAGTTTTATTGTCTACACATTTTTATAATTTTGATGTGATATTTTCTAAGAAAGACCAACTATTCATAAGGCTCATTACAACATTCATCTACTTTAATAACCATTATCCAAACTTTGAACACATTAACATTTGTCAATTGAAAACTTACAATAGCATTTATTGTTCATTGTCTTTTATATTTATGATATTGAACATTTTGATCTTTTAAAGTTGGGAATGCTTAACAAGCACAAGAGGCCCAATATTTTCAATCTTCAAATAAGAATTTTAAAAAATGACCAAGTGCTTATAAGGCTCAATGACAACACTCATTCTATTCAAGTAATCAACAATTTGATTATGTACATGTTGAAAATTTTGTGATTGAAAACTTGTAGTTGCATTTATGGGTTCTTTATTTTTTGTGTCTTATGAGCATTTTGATGTTTCAAGGTTGGGAGTGTTTACAAAGCACAAGAGATTCATTTGGACTTCTTTCATCAAATATTTTCATATGTTGTATTAATATATCAAACTTTTAATACCAAATTAGTCTTGGTATAAAAGGACCTTCTTATTTTTCATCTAAGTGGTATAAATATGTTTACAAGGTCCAGTTGGTATGGTATGAATATAATATCAATACATGCATTTTGGGAGATATATGATATAGTACTAATATTACATTTTTTCCTTCCATATTGGGCGTGTATGAAAATTAATACATGGTATTTGAACTTGTTCATATTAATTTTAAATTGTTATAAACAAACAGTAACATGTCATGCACACAACACACAATTAATGAATGAATGTAAGGTTGATTAAACAAAAAATGATGAATAAAAAGATATCCATAAGTCAATTTGGGTGGTATATCTTTTGTATTTTTTTCACACACTAGTATGACCAAATAATTAGGTAACAACAATCATTGATTTCAAACTTTTTTTTTTGCATCTTTGTTCAAACCACCTTAGAGATCATTATCTTATACATGTGTACAAATCTAGCATAGAATATACATTTTTTTCTAGTATTATATGGACTTTGTAAAAAATCATTGTTTTCAATGATAAAAAGAACTAATAAAAAATAAATAAAATTGATATGGTGTGAAATCCTTGAAACTTGTTTCATTGATGTATTATTTAATTAAAATTAAGTCTCTAACATCCATAATATCAATGATTGAATCATTTTGAAATCTTGCTTAGCTATATAGTCCTTAATGTTAATTTTAAATATCCTTTTTTTTTTTGGATTCATGTATTATGCATAAAAAAAATTAACATCATATAGATACTCGAATTAATAATCTCAAATATAGTCCTTAAAATAATAACTCTAAATTTCAAACCATATTTGAGCAATTTAATTCACAGTCACATTGCATAATACATGCCATTGTGACATTCATTTTGGTCCATTCAACCTTGCATTGGTCCCAACCAATAGTGAAAGGTAAATCATGAAATTTGGATTATAACTTATAGCTTTCAACTCACAAAAATTGCATATTGAACATTCCCAATGGTGAAACATGTTCATAAATTGAGTACGTGAAGTCTAAACTACGATGAAAAAACATTTACTAGGCCATGCCTTTGTCAAGGATTGGGCACTCACTTGGAAAAATTATACCTTTAACACTAGAATTAGCTTGGACTTTATGGACAATAATAGGGCGTTCAAACACACCTATATAAAATACATAATAACTTAGAACTAGATTAAAAGACTTGGTTTGGACCTAGAAGCTCCAAGAGTAAGTAAGGGAAGGTAGATTATTTGATATTCCATTTATTTCAATGATAAATTCCATTGTAATTGGAATGCATCCATCTCATTTTATTCTCATTTGCGCAATTTTATACATTGTCATTCATTCTATATGTTGTCATTATCAATCCCATTCAAGCATATTTAGCTTTGTGGGTTGCTATTTCTTGAGGAGTAACTCTAAAGATTGTGGGCAAAACAAAGGATGGCCTTATGCTATGATCAACACCTTAGTGATGTGCTTCTCCCTCTTACCATTGAGGTTCGTGAGTGCAGCATACATCAACATGTCAATGTTTTTCTCCATCAATGTGCCAATATGATAGTGATCAAACAAGGACTCTAAAGGCTGTCCTATGTGAATTTTGCACTCATTTTATAGGCAAAACTTGCTCATGGTTCTTCAAGCTGCTTCCATCTTGAGACAAGCTATTCTTGCTGGAGAGAGGCATTTTCTAGCCTAGGTGATCTTTCAAATTTCCTACCCATTTGGTTGTTTGATCTAGTGCAAACACTTCCTGAATCACTTCAGTGCAACACTACTCAATGGGGGCTTTCCAACAGTCCCAAGAACACAGCCAAGGGGCTCTAGGGTCTGGGACATCTCACCATGACAGAACAAACAAAACAAACTCAACAAACAATCTTCCTTATTAGTAGGATTATAGTTTGTGTAAAATAATTGGGTCTCCTAAAAATCAGTTTGCCCTTTTGGAGGGGCCATGAATTTTGTGATTCCAATGTCACACTGGATTGAAACTTAGCTGCAATGAGTGCTTACAAATTAGCTATGTTTATAATGCTGATGTCAAAATTCCATTGCACAAGTGGAGCATAAGAGCATCAGAAGCAATCAGTAAGATTAAATGCATGATGGCCATCTTCAATGGACAATTTCAGCAAACAGCCAAATGCAGGTTTTCCCAACAAAAAAGAGAACTTTTGCCAGTCCTACTTCACAGCTTAGAACCAATACCAATTTCTGAACACAACATCTTGCCCTCCCAAGAGTACAAAACAGAGACAAAGTCCCAAGAATCTGGCCTTTCACAGCTTAGAAGCAAAGCAAAGTGCTGAGATAGTTGCCAATTGACTCATGATCTTGCTTCTCCTGCTCTCCAGTGTACAAGTGAGACAAAATTGCTAGGGTCTCACTTCACAGATTAGAACCCACAAAACAAGACAAGTGCTGAGAGAAGTCATCAAAGAACAAAAGAGACTGAAGTGTCAATGGAAAATATTATTACCTGTTTTACTGCTGCTCTACTATTGGAGCTTCACAAATGGAGCATAGACTCCTGTATGGCTGCTGCTCACCTACAACAAAGCCTCAAACCTGGGAGGCTGGAAATGACTTGAACTCTCTGATTTGGGTAGAAGAATACCTCCACGAATGGAAAATTCAGCTTTAGACATTCATAGTTATGATTAAATCCCCTGGTCAATGTGAAGGGAACAGCACTAACTACAGGTAGGAGATTTACTCAACAGCCATCTTTGTGAATGCTGGAGGGCAGGCATAGTCCTATCATCCTACCAACTTCAGTCACAGTTCCCGGCTGGAATGACAAGCACATAATGACACACTGAAGAAGCACCGGCTTTCAGGCTGACAAAAGATTTTGAGTGAACTAATGTCTCAGGTAGAGTTCTGCCAGAAAAGAGAGAAAGGGGATGTGGATGAGAGGGAGAGAGTGAAAAAATAGAGAAAAATTGGCACAAACAACTTTGTCTGTACTTTCAACCCCTACTTGAAGATGACCTCAAGGTGGCGTAGCTACCCCAGTGAAAAAGTTTCCTGGCCCATGACCTGGAGGCTACCTTATTTGAACTTGGGAATTGTCGTTGTGAATGCTTGCATGCAGGTTTTGAAGCACGGGGCATATCCACAGTGTGCCCTTCTGTTGAGGGAGGGGGGTTCCCTTCAGATGTGGATTGCAACATTGGAACTCGTGATGGCAAGGGCCAGGCAAGGCTTTCAATGGTTGTTGAATCATCTGATCTGATCCCTGACCTGGAGTCAGACCTTGGAAATCCACTGCAAGTTATTGTTGGAGACATGGAACCAGAATTCTCACCATTGGATCCAAATCCTCCTGGACAATTTAAAGAGGAAAGCCCTGGACAAGTCAGTCGCAAGGCAGTAGAGGGTAGAGGAGAGGCACCACAGCAACCCTTGTGCTCACCCTTTTGAATTAGAGCTCTAGCACAAGTTGGCTCAGAAAACTCCACGGTGCATGCAGTGCAAAGAGTTAGAGATGTCATGTTCACTTTGGCCAGCTCCTTCAAAGAGATGGTGGTTGGAAGCTTGACAAAGGAAACTATGCCATGTCTGCACAGGGGACAGGGAATAGATCCTGGAGGACTTGATGCTGTTGCAGGGATTGTGTTTGTGGAGCAGAGATAGAGAGCACATCTGGTGCACAGCTCATGCCCACAACCTGCCTCACCAAACAGGGCCCATGTCAGTTTCCTAGTTCAAATTTCTGACCAGATAATAGAAACAGATGATCTCCTGCTGATGTAATCTCCCATTACAAGAGACAGATATTTGCAAAAACATGCTCCAACATTGCTTGAGTAGGAAATATATCCAAAAACAAAGTGCAGATACAGTTACTGTGGACTCTCATGCCCATAAAGATTTTGATAGTTGGGCACAACTAGGCCATACATGGTCCATCTTGTACCTCAGACCACACAATTAATCTCTGCTCACAGGAAAGAGGTGATGACAGACCTTCAGCAGCAACTGTACATTGTCGCTCTAAGCAGACAGCACATGGGTCAGAATCTACAGCCACTGTGTCAAGTCTCCACCCACATTCCCTGCCACACCACCACAGATGAGCACAGTATCTCTACTTGGACAATTGCATGGAACTGACACATAGAGAATGAGTTGAATATGCAGTTCTAATAGAATCCCATCAGTGTAGGTGATCTAATAAATCTTTATCACAAGCTCAACACCATTTCTGTAACTACTTAAGAAAAAGTGCAACATGCTTATGCTGGGGCAAGCTAAGTGGTTTAGTTCTGCCATTTTCGACTTGAAGCATTTGCAGTTAGCAGCAGAGAGTCCAAGAATAACCTGGCAATTTTCATAATGCTGGAAAGAGGGAGTGCCAAGTAGCGAGAAGGAGGGAGAGATGAGATGGTCAATGAGGATTCAGGGGCTAGAAGAGGCTCCAGCCAATGGCGGCGCCATAGTCGTGCAACTTGCAATGCTGTCCATCTGATTCATGGCATTGTCCCAACCATTGATTATCATTAGCATTACTTCCAAGTGTAGTTTAAAGTCAGACTCGTTCTCACAATGACAGCACATTCTATATTTATGATAGGATCATAGATGATGTCAGATCATAGAGGGGACAGATCTAGATGGGCAGCAACATGAGGGCTCTCACTCTCAGAAAACCTTCATCATGAGTTGCTGAAACAGATATACCATGACTGGCTCACCATGTCAGCTGAAATAACAGAAACATACCCATTGCAATTATGAGCTGTTCGGCTTGCTCCCCTTGCAATTAAAGCCTGTGTATGAAATATGACAATCCAGTTGATAGCTTAGATGATAATCTGGAATTTAGAGAGAAGAGCTTGCTCATTGCCCATATATAGTGCTGATAATAACAATTGCTTCAAGCAAAAATCAGAATTACAGTTGCATGCCACATCACATAGTGATGGCACCAACCGGTCACTTCTCTGGATAAGTAGCACTGCAGCAACATTGGTGAAATTGAAATGAAGGGCACCTGACAGCAGGGAATACTACCCCCACAGGCTGCATAATGTAATGGAGAGCTACCTGCCCCTGCAATACACCCACAACACAGTAGTCTAAGGGATCCATAGAATGAACACTTTCAGCATCAATGCTATTTATGCTTGTCAGTGCCATCACTTCCATTCCTTTTGAATACAACAAGAAAACCATGGAACCAGTCAATGTTTAGAAGTTGACACTAATGCAACTCAATGGACATTCTCCTCCACCATAATTTGAAACACACCCGTTTTCATGCTACATCTTCCAACTGTGTCTCCAATCTCCAACCAACAGAACCCTTTTCAGCATCCTAAAGAGAATCCAAGTACCTATCAAGTCAATAGTTGTGCCATCTTGAACAGTGACTGCAGAGACATTGCCTGCCAAATCCAGCAGCAATTGTACACACTCAGTGTGGCTGTTGAGTGCAGCCATATGAAGAGCAGTGATGCCACCATCAGCAGCCTTGTTCACAATCCTGGCTAGAGAACTACAACAGAACCCACATATGAGTGAGGAAGTGACAGATGGTGAAGGAGAAAAAAAGAAAGAACATGAAATATCCTAAAGAGTGTATGCCAAAACTAACAATGTATAAACTGAGCATTCCATGGAAATCAACTGAGCACTGGGCAAGAATTTGATCCATCAGAAGAGGTCTCGCTGCTGGTGGAATGGCTTGCAAATGTGCACTCCTAATGGTTTGGATGTGTGTAGAATATATCCATATGTTTAGCATACACTGCATATACTGACTTTTTTAATCAGCACTTCACTATTTATTTGCTCCCTCCTTGTCTTTGCTCGTGATACATTCAGTTTCTCTAGGTGCCAATATCAGAATATGATTCCATATGAACTCAAGCATATTGATGGTACAGACCTTTGATCTAAGTAGCTCTTCATAGATGGCGTCTCATCTTTGTTTGCAGGTTGCAAAGTGTTCCACAAGTATGGAACACTAGGGACATAGTCAGCAACAATTAAGCGTATGCAGCGAACATGCCCACTCACTGCAGCAAAATGAAGAGCAGTGCGACCATTGAGATAGTCTGCCCTATTGACCTGCAAAAGCCACCAACAAGTGGGTTAGATTAGTGCCAGTCAAAATAGCTACATTAGCAACCTAAATGTCAGCAGCTCAGATTTCTGATATGTAGGTGTGGGCCTCAATGTGCCATGTGACTAGCAGTGATGAAAGGCATTACCCAGACATCCACAGGCAAAAGATGTAGGAATGACATGATGTGGAACCAGTGTACCTCAATTCCATTGGGATAACTTCCAATAAGGTACCGCTGGAATGATGTCAAGTACCAAGGGAGCATTATCTGCATGGAAGCTAATATCAGAAACCCTAGGGGGACTTCAACATGTGGCTGCTGGGATTAGACACCCATAGCAATAACCGACCATGCCAAAGTGGAAATCCCACATGAATTTCTAACCTTAGTCCCAATGCAAAACCGTTAAGTAGGCTGTTAATGCCTTTGCAAAAGAGGTATGTTCATAGATAAAATCTTAGGTATGAAATGAGTGCACATACCAGGGGCCACTCTTAAAACACAATTCTCTCACTGAGAGTACAATGTGTGCTGGACTAAACCCTTAACCAGATAAGGGAATCGCGTGCTGATTAATGGAAAAAGGGCATGGCTCAACATGCATTAATGATTAGGGATATGTTACAACTTTGTCCATGCAAATGTGCAGTTTGAAGACTCAACCATGTGCATAAGCACAACCCTCTCTGAGAGAATATTCCAAACCTCTTGTACAGAATCCCAATCTAATTGACAGAAATCAAAATGCCCTGTGTGCTAGTGTAATGGACATTGCTTACATTTGCCTTGTACAGCAGCAAAGTCTGCACCACCTCCCAGTGCCCATAACGACATGCCTGCATCAATGCTGTCTGCAGTTGGCCACATACAAATGGTTACATCATTGAAATGCATCTATATGAAACACATTCAGAGATACAAGACAGAGGAGGGAGCTCTGAAACAGAGTTTTCCAAACAGGAAATCCACTAGTTCATGTACTCCAAAGCCAGACTTGACACTGCTATTACACTAAACAGAAAGGCATTTCGTGCCCTGTCACCAATCATGTTGTGACAGTTGAAGGGGAACAACCAACTCTAGATCACATGTTAGTAATCATATCATGGAGGGACAAGTGCCTTCATACCCCAGCCACACAATATTTGGTAAATGTCCATTCTAGTCAGGCTACTTGTCAGTATATCCTAGACTTGATAATGAGACCACTGTTGTGTACTTTCACTGTGAAGCTCAAATTTAGCAGAACCATGCCCATCAGGAAGCCTCCATACTCAATTTGATTCAAACTGAATAGAAATTGCAAGATGGCCTGATACAAAGGTTAATGAGGTTTCACAAGCAACTAACAAGAGAAGATTTTGCAGCAAACTGCACAATCAAGAGAAGATGAGTAGAACAAAAACAGTGTAATGCATAGACAGTCGCTCACATGTTCAAGGAGTAGCAGCAAGTGTAAATGCGACTAACTATCATAAGTTCCCCACTGACATTTTAAGTCCCAACAGCAGGTAAGCAACCACATTCTATGTTTCTGACACAAATCTAGAAGTTACAAGAAGACATGTTGCAGGAATCAAGAGCAATCAGACCACTTAGACCACAGCAGATTGGCAACAAACAAATGTATTGTGTAACATATTAAGCCACAAGATGACTCCATACCTGTCCACAATAATTTCGTGTGTTTACTTCAACTCCACACTCCAGCAGCAATGTAACAATCTGGAGGGCAGGAAATGTGACTCATGGTTAGACACCATCCTCCAAAAACAATGCTTCCCTCAATTCATACATCAGCACCACCCATCTGCCATAATCATGGCCGTGGTGATTTTAGGTAAGGACTGTCATGAGAGTAACTGCCTACACGTGAAGTGGGCATCACATGTAGCAAAGACATCTTGAACTGGTGGGATCCCACTTTCCTCTCAGATACTAAACAGGAGTGGTAACCAATATGAGAGATGACCATTTTGGGTCGATCATGTGGTTTCCTAGAGTAGTTTTGAGACCAGAAGAAGATCTGATATGCTTGGCAAACCCTAAATCCACAAAGCCAAGGAAAACTTCTAGAATCTTGTTGCAATTTTCCTCTTCCATCCCTGTGATGATTGCAAATCGAGAGATCTAAAGTGCACCCATCTGCTTTAACCTTCAGCATTAGGGTCTCCCTCAATTGATTTGAGACATGAGGAGTGAATGCTATGTGTAACTCCAGGTTCAGCAAGCTGGAAAAGCATCTCATTCTTTGCCTCGCAGATGAATTTCTACTGCATTGATGAGATCTTCCATGCACAGAAATGGGAATTTTTTCTTAACAATTCAAAGACAAGTGTAAAGGTCATGAGGCACTAACTTCATTGTGGCCCTGCATAGCAGAGAAGTGGAGGGGGGAGTTCCGGACACCAAAAGTAGAGTACTTTGCAAGCCGAGGGTTACACTCTAAGAGAGCCCGGGCCTCTTGAAAGTCTCCATCACGAGCTGCAGAAACCAATCGCTCGCCAGATGCCGAGCAACCAAATGAATTGCCCATGCTCACCCTCACCACTCGCAACACCTTCTCTACTTACACTTCTTTTGGCTCACCGTCCCAAATGCCATGTTTCTCCACAAGAGAGAGAGAAGAAAAAGTGGATGAACAGAAGGATGCCGCGTCCGCTGGCACATAGCTTTACAGTACCACCTTTTCATATATTTGGTGATTGCTGCATCTTGTGGCAAGATGCATACCTTCCGATGGTGGTACCGAAAGAGACTCAATTTCTTCTTACCCTAAGGACTAGACGCCCTCAGATCGCAATACTTTTACATATACAGCGGCAAAAATCAGACCAGCTTCCGTGCAGCATGTATTGCTATCTGCAGAGGCTTGATAGAAAACAAATCCTGCAAGGTCAAATGCCGGTGATCCAAGGAGGCACCGGGACAATCGAGGGAAAGTCATGGAGAGTCGATTTTCTTTCACAACAACACGTACAGAAAGGAATTTGAAATCAAAGACAGGACAGAAAATCCACGAGCAAAACAAAAAGGTTTTGTCGTCTGGAGACTATTGATAACTAAAGAAACGGAGTCATGGATGACGATAGAAAATCACTAGGACAAGTCCGTCCAACTAGTCAGACCATGGCGCTGTGGATGGCAAAGTAAAACGGGCTCCGGAAACGAGGAATGGCAAATCCAAACTACGAGGCCAAAAATACAACAGCCAAAAAAAATAGCCGACGAAAAATACGAGACACTACCACGAAACGAAACTGCAAAAGCCAAAATGCTAGTTGCGATCTCCGGAAACGGAAACAGACAGGAAGGACTGCTAGAAGGGCGGAGAAAAAAAAGAAACTGAAAAAAGATGTAAAACTGCTTTAAAATTGAACACGAAAAGTTTCCTGGAAGAGACGGACACGCAAATGAGAGGCCGCCGCTACTTACCAGCAGCAACGCAGGTTGGAAAGAAGCACCACAAGACTGGGAAAGAGAACACGAAACCGTCTGTGACGTAAAATGTCAGTACCTTTATTATTACAGAAAAAAACCAAGCCCGCGCAAAAACACTCTCATAAACAACGGGGAAAAGAAAAAATAAAACGTCCTTACGTTACGAGAACGTTACGAGAAGAAGCATCGATTCGATCTGCGCAGGGAGATTAGAGAAACCCCGTGAAAAATGTATCTAAACGTAGCGGGAGAGGGAAAACCAGCCTCCAAAACAGAAAAACACACACATAGGTACATATATTACACACAAAAAAGATGCTCAGAATTGAGCCGAAAACATGTAGGCGAAGGTGAGAGGAGCAGGGTGAGTCTGACGAAGCTAGAAGAGCGAAGACGCAATCCGTCTGCGCGCGTTCATAATCGGTAGCCACTCCGCTACCGCGACACGGGCGAAACGAGAGCGCGAGAGAGAGACGCAGCGAGCGAGCCATCTACCGAGAGCAGCAAAGGACGCAAGATGGGTGGGTAGTGTGCTCCAGGTCCTGATCCAGATCCAAATCCAGGTCTCAATCCAGATCCTTGTCCAGGTTCATTGTTCATGTCCATATCCGTGTCCCATCCATCCATACATCCATCCATTAGCACCCTCTTGGAAAATGATGAGAAATTAGATGGAAGGTACCTAGTACTTACAATTATTGGCCGGGTACCAAGTTTCGTAATGCAAGCTTCGTTCAACAAGTACGTACCCGGTGATCACGACACCCTGGTGCTTTCCAAATAACCGTTATCAGTGGCAGTGCGACTCCTGATACCCTGATCCTTACCGAGTAGCTACCCGTGTGCGCCTTGTTGTGCGCAGGTTGCAGACCCCGGTGTTGTCCAGTACCCGGTGTCCAAGGAGAATCCTTTTGGTTCCGGTTCCCAAAAAAAACTTAAACAAATTTGATGGAACCCTCCTGTGCAATTTTGAAATTGGGTCTCTTCCAGTGCTACTTAAGTAAAGAAGACCTTGTCCAAATTTTTTAATGCAGCCTAGTTCGAGGGCACCTTAGTGCACCTAATTTTTCCTCCATAAAGGGCGGGTGATTCAAAAGTTGTAATGCCCCCACAATGCTTGTGGATTTTGATGAAATGCTCGCTTGTGGAGTTTTGATGACATGCTTTTGCATACTTACACAAACTTTTCTTGCACAATTACAGTCCCAACTAGCTTAAGGAAAATTTCTGTGTTTCCGTAGAGAAGCTTCTTACTCCAAGCTGGTGAGGGAATTGTGCATTGTAAGGCGCCCTGAAAATACATTATGCACATTTGTTGAAGTCATTATGCATATAATGGAAAACATTATCAATGCCTTCCACCTTGTACCTCAGGTCCTTGTAACTCAAGTTCACCTTTATGACAAGATGAAGGTATTCACAATGGTACCTTCCCTTACAAAATGACTATGGGCTTAGATGCACTTACACAAACTTTCCTTTCACAACAACAATGGCCAGGATTAACTTATAGAAAATTTGTTTGTTTCCTTATATGAAATTTTCTATAACAAGAGAATTGCACCTTGTAAAGCACTCTACAAATACAGTATGCACGAGATAATTATGGTAGATGAAACACTTTTCACTATCACAAATCACAAAATGTTTTATGTTAAGGGCAAACATTATCATCCTTTTCAAAATGTCCTACTTATGAGTCCCCAAGGTGGTAAGTCCTAGGGTTAAAACCATTACGGCTCTTTTTGTATTCCTTAAATAAATCATTAATATACCATTTTTGAACCCTAGGACTTCAGAAAGGTCTTGGGTTCCAACTTAGTGGAATGTAAGTGAAATTCTCGTCGACCTTTTATGAAATTGACTTAAGGGTGCCAACTTCTTGTTAGGTCTAATCCATCATTATGTTTTTTTCAATGAAATTTTTTTTTTACATATAGTTAATTGTATATAAAACCTACTTCTTACGAAATGGGTTATCAAGGTGAAACCAAAATTTAGCTTAGTTGAGGTTCATCCATAGTTGAGACATATCGGCCATGTAGTGGATGGTGCATTAATGGATGTTGGTCTATTTTAATCGTCTAAATAGAGTCCAATTAAGAGCTTGATAATATAATCACATCTAAGTTAAGGATAAACTTATGATTTGAATACTCAAAATTGAAATTGACCCAAATCCTAAAAAGACCAATGTTAGTTACATTAATTGCAAGTTTCCAACTAGGTCCAATTTGAGTTTGGGCTTCAATTTTGATAATTGGGTTTGATGGCTCTACATGACGCAATACCCACCTCAAGTTAGGAAGGTGTCCCAAGACTTAAACCTTGACACAACCCAAGTAGAAGGCAAGTCAACTAGATGCAGCTATAGATCTAGACTAGTACATCTTGAGGGTTTTTTGTAAGGTTTTGGTCTTAATTCCATATAGGAAAATCTAGTTCAACCAAAGTCATATTTTTTTATAAATGAAGTTTAAATTTTTGATAAGTTCATCTTTTCAAAAAAATCAATGTAGGGAAACTAAGGTAATTATGCTTATCAACAAACAATCAAATAGGACACATCTTAAGCCTATGTCCAAACAACAATTTCTCCACCACCACAAACATTATGACTAAATATCCAATGGGAAAAATAAGTGTTTGGCTTCTTATTTTAGTTTTGTTTGGTCATAGATGGAATGAACAATACTTGTTAAAATTACGTGTTCAAAAATGAAAAAAATTTGTTTAATGACAGGGTGGGAATCAACATACTAAAATGGGCACACAAATCAAAAAATTAAGACTAGGAGGGGGTTCATAAGTGTTTGGTAAAAATAATGGTTTAGGATGGACTTCTAGATATCAAGGCTCAATTTGTGAGAGAAGTTTTTGACAACGGGATACAAGTTGTCACAATGTTTAACATATAATATCACACAAATTGATAAAATTTTGGTGACATGGGTCTTTTAAAATTTTGGTTTAATTTGTGATTTAGGGTAGATTTACAAAGGTTGTTGATGTTTATGGCATCTAACTTGTTTGGCAATGGGAATGAACTATTACACTAAAAGGGTATAGTATAATGTAAAAACATATAAAAGCTACATTTACGCTCCCATTCTATCCATCTTTATAATCAAAATACACATTATGATTTCAAAATATTATCATGCAACATTGATGAGAAGCCTACTTCTCAAAATATTAACATTTCAATTATAGAATACATGAACAAATTTGTGCATTTCTAGTCATTTATGGTTGTCAAAAAGGAAGAGACATGTTAATATAAAATGAACAATGGGTGTGGTTGTTAAAAAAACACACAAAACACAAGACAAAATATTTGTTGTGTTTTGCTTTCAATTTGAACTATTGTTCAAAAAACTAAAATAAAACTTTGAAAACAAAGCAAATGCTGAATAAAATAGTTGTTATGACAAGGTAATTGTTGTCTTGTACATCTTTTTAGTTTTGCTAAAAAATATCCTAATGGAAACTCATTACCTTCACCATTTTGGGTGTCTATCCATCACTATTGTTACCTTCCATGGTTGTAGTCATAGTCGAAAAAACTAGTTACAAAGAAAAAATAATAATAATAAGTTACATTCTTTTATATCAAAAAAATGTTTACTTGTGAAAATAAATAAGAGAAAACACACATGATATTTACAATCCTTGGAACATGTATCCTCTTATATTTCAACAACATCCAAACACATTCTTTTTTCAATTCCTCTAATAAACTCCAAGAAAACAATATAAAGAAAATGAGTTTTCACACCAAAACAAGTAAACAAAATTAATGTCTTGACCCAAAAGGTTGCCCACCACCCATATATTTTTGGGTTTTCCTTGTCCATTTCTAATTTTTTTCATTTTATCTTTCAAAATCAACTTAAAAGCTCACCTTGTAGAAGAATATTTAAATCTTCTTTTAAATAAGTGGAAGCACTTTCCTCTTACCCACCTTTTCAAAAAATCATTAAAAATTATTGTAAAATAACAAAAATAATCAACTTTCATATTAAAATAATGAAAGTAGATTTCAAACACACTTACTTATTATTGATAAATTGATTATTATGTAATAATATGTTTCATTGGAATTCCACTTAAAAATTAATCTTTGATTATTTTCCCTAAAATTATTTATGTGATAGTAATTATTATCAGTTAACACTTGCATAAAACAATGAGGGGTACATTCACAAATATAGGAGCCATAACAATTATAACCAATGCTTTGTTTTTTATGTTTTCATATAAAAAATTATATTAATATCACACTTTTTTTTAATACATTTTAATGATAATGTTCTAAATATATTTTGGAAACATGCGTAATAATTTGAAATGAATATAATGAAATTTCAAATTTCAAAAATATTGATTAAGCACTATAACCAGTGTTTTATAGTGTTTTTACTTCTTGAAAAAACTCATAAATGACTCTTAAAAGACTTGAAAATGACATAATTTTGAAAAGATTCTTAAAACACATATTCACATAAGAGTGTAATGTAACATAATTTTGAATCAAAAGGACTTTCTTATGACTTTTTACAACTTACAAATGAAATATTCTTAATATGTACCCAAAATCTTTCAAAATAAGTAGTCGTCGAAATTTTCTTAAAGGTGCACCCGTGGCTTTTTATTTTGTGAATGTACCTTGAGATTACCTTCACATGGGAATGGACATTCCATCTCTTATGGGGCCTTACACTTTTTATAATATTGACCCAAATTTCACAAAACCTTACGTACTTCAAGAAAAAAATTATGTTTTTACACTTGGTAAAGCCCATAAAGTGGGGCATCAACAAAATTTGCATGTAAACCTTCCAACATTCATGTTAAAACCCTCATATAATTTATTTTTACAAAGGCTTAAAGTCCTATAGGCCTCCCTTTATGCATGTGGCCCCAGGGCTACAACCTTCAAAATTAAGGGAAGCCATAGGTAGCAAGTATTCCCCTATACACAAACATGGGTTGGATTTGTTTATTGTGTTAAAGTTAAGGTAAGAAATGCAATTTAGACACTTGGAAAGTTATGTCCTAGAAGGAGATTTCTTGTGACCTCCCCCATCATGAAGAAATTTGGTATAAAACGTCCTTCATTCTTTAGATTTTCAAGTAATTGTTTCTTTTGCTACCCAACTACATAAAAAACCCCTCTTAAAAAAAATAAAATTCAACATGTCTTTATGCATGTCTTTTACAATGGAAAGGATGGGTGGATAGGTTGATGAAAATTCAAATTTGACCCTTGTTCCCGTCATTACATAATGGAATTGTAACAACAAAATAATTATTAGGAGTTGTAATTACAAATAATAGTATTTGGAATAATAATATGGATAAAAATGAGGAATAAAATAATGAACCTCATGGGCCCCACAATGAAAATCTTTTGAATAGGAGCATAAGGGTTGATTATGAATAATTTAGGAAACTATTTTGGGTTAGTAATAACGAGAGGTCAAGTATGTAGACTAGACCAAATATTGGATTCCAAATAATGTAAATCCTATCCATAGAAGGATGAAAAATTATAAGTGGCATGTGATGATTGGCTTAACACATGGAGAACGATGTAGATGAATGTGATTAACTATTCATCCATTTTTTTCCTTCAAGTATGTAAAGGGTAATGATTTGAACTTTAGGCTCATAATTTTTGTGTTGCTAGTTGTTATTAAAACTTTAAAAGTATCACATGTGAATAGGAAGCCTTGAAAAAATAAAATGTGGAGGTTATTATGAACACCATTGTGAAAATTTTATAATCTTTGATGAACGATTCTCATAAAAAAAAAAAAACACAAATGCATGTGATGAATTCCCTTGGGGTGTAATTTTCACATAAAGATTTAACTTTAGCCATGAGGATGATCCTGTTTCAAAAGAGTGTAAGGTCTCATGTTGAATGATTAATATTGCAAGTGTTGTGTTTAAGTATGTTTGATAATCTACCTATGTGCTAGAAGGGATTAATAAAAAAATTAACTTTCATAGTTCTAAACCCCCTTAGGCTATTGAACCTTTAAAAAGAAATGTCTTTTTTTATACAATTTGACTTTAAAATCAATGGGAGATTGTAGGATCAAACGGTCTTTCGTTCATATTATTGTAGGATAAAGCCCTGTGGTGGGGCACTTTCAACATAAGGGCCCAAGGGTGGGGATATGGTTGAGTCTTTGGGAATGTCCCCTCACCCATTGTAAAGCTTGAGGTGAAAGTTATCATGAAACCCTAAGTGTACAAAGGTCATGAGGTGTGGGAGGCAGATGGTTCTTACTTCTTACACCTATTCTTTAAGAAAATTAATGATGTCTCCAAGACCTCAGAACTCAAAAAAAGTACCTTGGTGAGTGTTATACATTCAGCATTAAGTTACTCTTAGTTGTTACTCAATGTTGAATGCAAATCCCAAGAATCCCGCGGCATTTACCTTGATGTACAGACTCGAGAACCCATCACACTAGAAAGCAAATAAGAACTGGTCACTAAGTTCTAACTCTAAATGTGGCTTGGATGGACAGTGCAAATGACAACCTAGGTGGAAAGTTACTTGGACAGAAGGTAATGGATGAGATTGATTCTTTGTTCCCATACGTATGTTCATGGTGTTGCACCAGGTAAATTGAAGCCTTTTTGGTTCATTGTATTCCCAATTGCTGTTCCTTGCACGACCATTGGGAAATGTCGGGAACCAAAAATGCTCCTTGAAGATTGGCCAGTGGGAATGCAATGAACCCAAAAAAAAAAGCTTAATGTCATCCATCATCTTCTGTCCAAGTAACTTCCTAATGTGGTTATTGCTCTGGACAGTTGATTGCTATACTTGGCTCTTCTTTCCGACCTTTAGCTGATTGCCAGGGTACTATCAACTCAGATGTCTTTGAGGTACTTTCTTCTTTGAGGTACTTAAAAGCTCCCTCTAAAGTTAACTGGGCATTCTTCAATGTTTGGGTTTCAAGTATGTTATGGTCTGTGGTGGCAGATTTTGTTATTTTCTTTATCACATTACATGACATAATCATTGAGTGATGTTATACACTTGGAATAGTGAACTAAATCTCTATTGAATTTTCTTTTTAAAAAAATTGTTCCATATGACCTTAATGTCATGGATTGGTTTAAGTCCTTGCCCATTATGTTGGGTGTGTAGCCAAGCTTGCCCTACTTGGCAACACCCAACATATTAATGGGCATGAGCTTGACAGTTCCATAGTACTTATTAAACCATCTCCACCCACATGCCCAATTTGGGCCTCTATCATTGTTCCTGTTTAGAACTTCCAACGTTAACCTCTAGGGTGGCAGATTACGTCATTTTCTTGAGCACATTATCTGACATAATGTTCTGATGGTGCTCAAACACTCATAAAAGTGACCCAAAAAAAGTATCTCTTGAACATGACTTTTGAAAATATCTTGAGTTTGCCACCCCAGACCGTAATGTTGTCATGAATGGATCTTGTCTTGCCCATTATGTTGGTTGTGTCACCTGGCTTGCTTGCTGCTGGAAGCCTTGAAAAATACAAGGGCTCAACAATTCCATGGTAAATAAAGTGTTAATTATTCCCCCATCCTCACTCATAAACCTGAAAAAAAAATGCACAGTAAACTTATCCGTAAAGTCAGGCGATGAGGAGGCGAGAACAGTCAGTTTCGGCATAATAGTGCATCAAATGTGTAACTGAAAATGAAATTTTACAAAACGAAATAACAGAGACCCAAACTAAGTTTTTTACCAATTTTGGTGGTAAATTGAGTTTCATCCCCTCTTTCCTTTTTCCTGAGCCGCCTCCACTGCTGCTACATATATTTTCACTGTTCCTATATTTCCACTATAATTACTCTCGAACCGTGTGCATTAAATGCTGAGCTTCAGCATTTCATATTGAGATTAAATCAAATTTCATTACTTTGCAGATACCACTGAAAGAGGAGGGGATAGGGGGTGAGAGCGGAGGGGACAGGGGGTGAAAGAGAGGATGACTTTACAGATAACTTTAATATAAAGGTAAAATAGTATTTGATTGAATGTTACTACCATCTGGAACTAGAGTCATATTTAGTTATATGCCCAAATTAAGTTTCAGGCCATTTCTACTGAGCTTTGGTAGCCTATGGATGGACACACTGGAGATGCTCTTAGCTTCACCCTATTTGGGTTTTTGGGCAACAATCAATGAGGTGCAAGTCAGAGACTAATTAATTATAACTCCCACACAGAGTTCAACTTTTGAACCATTCTCATTGACTTTGAGATTTTGAGCAGACTTTGAATAACTTATCTGAATCCAAGACATAACAGTCCAAATTTCCTAAATGCTCTGGTCTCTTTCCCAGGCATTAATAAATCAATACTATATATATTTTGCCAAGAATTATATATATATATATATATATATACCTATATTCAAACTGGGGGGTTACTTATATTAATACTTTAAAAAGAACTTTTCAAATTTAGCCTGTGTATTTTGAAAGCACCTCCTCCTGGCCTGGCAGAAGTTAACAACAATTTTCAAAAAATAAAATAAAATAAGGGATCTTACAAAAGTGTAAGGTACCTTTCCTTTTAAAAAAATAAGGTACCTTCCACTTTTGTAAGGTTCCTAAATTTGAAAATATTCTTAATGCTAGGGGATGGGAACAGGTTTTTTGCACTTGGGGGGGGGAGTTTTGGGCCCTTGCTTGGGCTACAATTGCTCTTGGGCCTGCAAGTCCTCAATTCCTGGAAGTGCCTCAAAGCTGTTCCTTACTCTATACTTTTAGTTTGGATATGGGTGGTGGTGTCTGAACCCTAAACCCCAACCCCTTTAGATTAAGGTTAGATTAAGGCTGGGTGTGGCTGTTTTCAACACAGGTTGATGACACCCACAAATTGGACTCAGGGAGATTTCTAAACCCTAAACCTGGGTTTTTCTTACCCACCACCATGAGGCCAATGATACCTGCAAATTCAATTCAATGAGATTTTTTCTTACACACCATGAGGCCAATGATACCCACAAATTCAATTCAGCGATATTTTTTCTTACAGACCATGAGGCCAATGATACCCGCAAATTCCATTCAGTGAGATTTCTATACATCCGAAGATGTGATGGAAGACATCCATTGATTAAGTGTATTAGTGGTGTCCTGATTGTTATGTTCTTTCTTTGACATGTGTTCTCTTGCTTATATTTGCTTGCCTTGTACTTCTTGTGGATGGGTTCCCATCTCTGCCTTTGTTTTATACACAGGGTTTTTCTTCTTTTTGATCAGTTGATTAAGCTTATTGGTTTCCATATAGTGAGTGTATAGGAGAATGTCCTCACTTTATGGATGTGAGAATGAAGATGAGTCTAACATTAGAAAATCTCCTCCAAACTTTGGAAGTAGCATGTAAACAGGACCTATCATTGAAATTCTCCTATTGTAGTTGATGGTCAGATTCGACACCCAAATGTCAAACGGAATTAATTTTAGGCCATGGGAGCATTTGTTATTTCAAAATAAGATTTTTTTTGGTTTTCAACACATGACTGTTCATAAACTTTTATCACTTTGTGTTCAACGGAATGTCAGCAACTATTTTAGTGTTGATTGTTCCTAGCTACTTCCTGACTTCCACCCCTCCAGGACACACCCCGCATCTTCACAGTTGATCTATTACAAACAGTTAGTTGTTGAGATGGAGAGTTTTTGGTGTCTAGTTTGAGCTAACTTGATGTTCTTTAAGTTCTTCCTTGTTTTTAATATCTTTGTAAAAAATTTCAAATCTATGATGTGTTTTTATAAATAAAGTTTTGCAAGGTTTTGATGATTTTAGTGGCTTGGTATTAGGGTTTTCCCATGCGGGATAGGTGGTCAGTTGCGGGCTCAACTTTTATTGGGCCAAATTCTACTAGGGATGTGAATCATGGATGAGAATGCTAACTATGCTTTGAATCACTTATTCCCCTTTGAAACCAGTTAAAACCCCACCCAACCCCTTGAAGAGTATTCCATAAAAATTAAATTATGACAAAATTTTAGGTTACATCAATAAAAATGAGAAAGGAGAAAGAATTAAGTGTATCCTATTTTAACTCAACCCTAAAAGAACAGGTGAAGAATAATACAATGAATTTTCACAAAATTAATAAACAACTTGATTTGGAAATTTTTGTAATTTCAACAACTTTCCCATTGGAATTTCTCAAATATTTCAACATCCCATTTTTAAAATTAATTTATGCTGAATCCGACAAGAACATAGTGTACTTTTGTTCCCTATCCTTGCACCCAAGAACCCTACTCTCATACACTATTCGCTATCCTTTGGTACCAGCACTTGGGTTCATGTCCCTTAATAGTAGTAAACTTGAGTATAATGTGTGTGATGGTAAGGTCTTGGTGTGCAATGAAGGAGTGCAGTAATAGGATTTTTGTGTCCAATGTGGAGGAGGGCAAATAGAAAACTAAGAACTCAAATTACATGGGTAAGTAGTTGGTCACAATTTTTACAATTTTCATCAATTTTGTGACGTTGACACACTGGCAGTCATCCACAAGAAGATTTAGCCATGTTTGGCTATAGACCAGCTATGAAAAGTAGAAATTTATCAAAAAAAAATAAAATTATGTCATGACTACTTGCTTGAACTATGTGTAGAAACATGGTGAAGTTTTAGATTTTTTTTCAATTTTTGGATTTTTTTTTAATCAAAAAGGAATGTTTGACATTATTTTGATTTTTTTCATAGTTTTTTTCAAATGGTGAAAATTTGCAAAAAAAACTCTGGAGTCAGCTACCCAAGACACAAGTTGATGGCTTGATGACATGATGATGAAATGGTCAAAACATTTTCATAGTTGGGTGGCACCCACATAAGACAGTAAGTTGGTTGGTTATCAACAAGGGTTCTAGGGTAGTTATTTCTCCAAGGTTTGAAATTGGTTAAGAACTGGATATAAACCCTACATGGATTGGGTAATGTGTTTATGGTGAAAATAAAAATTTGATGAATAGTTTTTCCTTGTTTAGTTTTAAAGCATTTCCAATGTAGACTAGCAAATTCTCTTGACAAAACCAAACTTGTTGGGTAGTTTGTTGGACTTAATTTAGTCAAAATTTGTTGCACCCCATTACAATTGCACTCCACGAAGTCCACAAAGGAAGAGAAGAAAAAACTGCAAAATTAAAAAAAAACAAAGAAATTGCTTTTGAGGATGGTGAACCTAAGTTCCCATGTCTTGCTTTGTGTCATAACAACAAAAAACAAAAGAAAAATTTGAGCTTCTTCTTCTTCTTGCTCCTATGCCTCTTGTTTCACATCAAAAAAAAAGAGAAAGTTTTGTGTTGCAATAACAAAAAAACAAATGAAAAGCTCCCATGCCTTCGCGCACACAAAACAAACATCACCACAAGGCCAAGTTCAAGTTTCACGTCATAACAACAAAACAATAGAAGAAAATACCAATCTTCCACAAGGACACATCCATTCTTCCCATTGCAAACACAAAAACAAAGTATCAAAAGTGTGTGAGTGGGTTTGTTTTGTTTTGTTTTATCACTCAATAGTGGAGAGATACAAAAGATGATGAAGAAAAAATAATGCCTTTAGCAATAATAACAGGTTCTTTGGCAATAGCCAAGGCCATCACAATTGTTCTCACCTAAATCTTCATTGTGTTTTTGGGACTCACAATGATGTGTAAGTTCATGTCATCACCAAAGCCATTAACATCACATGAGAGATTGTGTTCGTTTGCTTATTGCATTTTAATTTCTTATTTGTTTACTTGCACTCGTGGTTAAGTGTTTGTTTTTTTTCTCCTTTTTATGCTCATGTTCTTCTTCTCTCTTGTTTTTTTCTTTTTTTCCTTCATTTTTTTTTGTCCTTCTTTTCTTTAATCTTTTTTCTTTTTTCTCCTCTTTTCTTCTTTTCCTTTTTTCCTTTCTTTTATTCTATTATTTTCCTTCTCTTTTTCTTCTTAGAACATTTCTATAGAGGAGCTTCTTTCTATTTTCCTCCCTACTTTTTTGCACAACATGAAGTGATGATGTTCAATTTCTATTCATAAATCTAAATAGCTACTCCTCGTTGGTAAAATAAGCTTTGCAATTGATCTTTGTTCTGTCAACTCTACCAATGGGCCTCTTTTTTCTTTTCTCATTATTATTTTTGTATTCGCAAAAATGATCATGAAGTGATGACATTTGATTTTTGTTCACAAATATGTAGAGCTCCTCTTCTTTGGCAAAATTTTGTAATTGACAAGTCCATTTGTAGCATCTTTGTCACTAATATACAAAGGGTGTAAATTGGCAATCTTATTTTTGGGTCTTCCTAATCAAAAGGTTAGTCGTTTGCTGATTTTTTATTTGCATTTGAGATGATAGTTTTTAATTGATGCAATTGTTGCAACAAGATTTACTTGAAAAAAACCTATTTGGTTGGAGTGATTCAAGGAACCGTGCATTAGGGACTGACTTGGGGAGTCAAATCTGAAGTTAAGGAGTGAATCAAAGGGTAGAGCCTTTGCATTACTTTCTTGGACATAATCCTTACTAGGATTTATTTTGGGTGGGTGCAATGGGGCATGCTAGGATTGCAAGTGGGTTTGCCTTGCTAGAGGCTAAGTAAACATGCCCCCACATTGCCATTTACTAAGCTATTACTTTGGTCTATGATTGAGATGCTTCTAATAAGTTCTGAAATCCTTAAAGATTAAAACTTTTGAGTTATCATTTTTCATTTATTTCCACTCCTTCAATTTTAGATTCATTTTTAATGTTCACTCTAATGAAAATTTGATTGGTGTTGATTCACAATTGTGAGAAGTGCATGGGAAATGAAGATTGCACTTCTACTTGCAAGAACCTACCTTGACATTACTCTAGGTGTTTATTAGGTTGAGTATTTCCAAATTAATCCTTATGCATAATTGGTGATGATTATTTTTAAAAATAGAAAAAATTGGTAACCAAAGGTAATATTGCATAAACAAGAAAATTGAACATAACATTCATGAGTTAATACCTTGTGTGGGATAGAAAAAATAATTTCACAAAGACCTAGCCCACTAGTTATGAAAAAATAAAATAAAATTGGCCAACATTAGTACACATTATTAGTGTTGTGCATTTAAGTGTATATATCATATACCTTTAGTGATTGTACCTATTTCCAATGCATATTAATTAGTTGTGAGTGCACATAAAAGCTCAATGTTTTTTTATGGGCACTTCACAATTGATTTATTTTTAGTGTTCTCCCAATATTCTCCCAAATAGAAGCTACTAATTTGATAAACATGAAAGTGTTTCCCTTTAGCCCACCCACCTATAGATAGTATAAGAGCACATTTTTGGGCAAAGGATAGGGGACAACTTGTGATTATTGGGGGAAAATCTTGAGTGCATCTTGCCTCTTGTCATTGCTTGAATTTCTATTTTAAACTTTGTTCATCACCATTTTTGGCCTATGCTTAGGCTTTTATATAAGAGCTTGCTTGAGTACCAACTCACGGGAATGATATTGGCATTGATGTGACAAACTAATTGGTTTACATTTTTTGTTTGAATAGTTTGAGATCTCTATTTGGGTTTTTCAAACTTCGGGCAAAGGGTGGCTCCAAACTTTTTGGTTCCATTCCACATCATTACACCCTAAAACCATTGTGATGTGGAAACATCAACTACATGGAAGCAACAATCTGCAGAATTTTCTTAGAATTGGAAGCTTTTTGTTTCTTGTATTTTATGTGTGGCTATAGACATGCGCTAGAGATGAGCAAAGGTGGCATCTTCCAATAAAGATTGCAATTGGTGATTTGATTCTTTGGTTTTTTGTTTTGATGTATTTTATGGTGTTGATAGGGAGATGGCGGGAAGTAGTTGGACCCGATGGTGGCATTGAGGATAAAAGGGAGGTGAGATTGTTGTGTGGATGATTTTCCAAAGAGCTAAGTGATTTGAGCTTGTGGTTTATTCAAATTTTTAGATTGTCAAAAAAATTGGCATGAAATTTTTTGAGGTTATTGGGAAATTTTGGGACAAATTTCTCATAGTACTCCAAATTTTTAGTAATTATTTACAAAAATGCCTTTCATGCAAGGTAATTCAATTGATTTTACAACTAATAGGAGATGTGGTCCATTTGATGTCATGGAAGTAAGAATATCATCAGATTTCTATATATTTGTTCTATATTGTATCACCAAAAAGACATAGAAGGATGCTTAAAGATTTGTATTTTGTATATGGTTGATAATCAGATTTGGCTAAATCTTCCTAAGGATGATGGCCACTTTTGTTTACCATCTTCCTATGGATGATCTCCACTTTCACTTCCCACAAAAATTCCTAAAAAATACATTGTTGCATGATGTCTCAGACTCTCAATTCTTTGTCTCTTCTGAAGCATGGCTTTTTATACTTGTCCCATTTATCCTAATTGTCATGGTTAATAGATGGTTAATTAAACCAAAAAAACAACAAATTTTGTCTACAACAAAAAATCATAACATAGCTGAGAAAAAAGTGATCTTGTGCAACAAAAGTGTCAAAAGATTTGAATCTCCATATCACATATCATCAACCTTCATTCATGAGCCTGATTTCAGATTCATGAATTTAATTGCTTGCTTACAGTATATGGAAGAGAATAACATTATGCAATTAAAAAAAATGAATGAATACATTCTTTGGATACAAGTTACTATTGCACATTACTAGAATTGCTGTGTGAGGGAAGCCACCCTTTCAATGAATCCTAGCTTGGGCATCTGCAAGTGACAAAGCCATAGCTAACATCATTTGCTCCTCATAGCCTTCGGGCACTACAGTGCTCTTCCCTTCTGCTTCCATGCTGTGGTGGCTGCTACTACTTTCACCACTTCTTCCATCAGGTGGAAAATCTGCTGCTTCCCATGGTAACTCTGATGCAGATGGAATGCTGCTGCTAGAGAAACTTGTGCCAACTTCAACTTGCTCTGAGCTATGGTCACTGGACCATTTAGTAATTGATGCAGCCCCCTCATACTCCCACTGTGTTGAGCTCACCCAATTTGCAGTCCTTCACTAACATTTGTACTTCCTGAATCCCTGATTGGGCTTGCACATTCTCTCTCCCTCTCAGAATTCGAAAAATCTACCATTGGAGAAGAAGTTTGCAACATTCCCCTCTCATCCTGTGAAGCAGAATCCTTGACCATTCGGTTCCCTATCTTTCTGGAGACTGGTGAACCATCATCATTTCTGTGAAATGACTCACTTGGGAAGGCAGTCTCAAGTGCCTCCTCCCCATCAACTATCTGACATTCTTGATTTGTTTCAGAGACTTCTTCCCTTTGGCTGACCACAGCTGGATTGCAACGCAGGGTAGCACTCACTGGTTGCTGGGCAGATGTATCAAACCCAGTGACCTGCCGTTCAGCCAATGCTGCAATAGCACGTGCTAGGCCCCCTGTAACTGAGCTGCGCCTTCCTAGAGCCTGCTCTTGGGTATCAAGAACTGATGGTGGTGGCAGAAGTGATAGGAAAGAAGGGGTTGGTGGCACCATAATTGCTCCTAAATCCATTTCTCCTCCAGAGCCAAGACCAAAATTGGTCATCAATGTTGACAAGCTGCGTGGGACGGCTGTGATATGCCGTTCATCATCTCTGTATCTGTCTTGAGCCCCTTGCTCCTAAAATCCCAGTATGTACCAGAAAACCCCATAGTCCTCAGTGAAAGTTCAACCCACAAGTAGATTGCACTGAACAAAATCATAGCTTTCTGTTTTGGGCCCAAGAGCTTCACTGGAATGAAATGGCTTTTAAACACAATTCTAAAAAGGTAGACTTTAATGCCAGTTCGATAACCAACTTTTCTCAAGGTCATCAAACAAAGTGTCCTAAAATGAGGCAGGAAAATTTTCCCACAAATGAGGACACAGGCAGATCAACTGCATATAACCAAACATAGAGAGATAACCCCATGCCCTCATATTGGCAAACTCAAAACTGGTCAGCAATCATGCATAACAACCTTATTTTAAACAGACTGTCAAAATGTCATCATTCACCATCAGCCCCTATTGAGATTGAGCATAGTGCACATGTTCTTGCGTTGCTGGCTATCACCAGAGATATCTGTGTTCAAAGACTTAAGAAAGTTACATCTAGGGTGACCACATTGGTTCTCAAGTCATCTATTATAGCCCTGACTACATACACCAAGATTCTGTAGTAAGATCAGTCAATCCATTACCAAGCAGTTGGGAGAATACCTGAATAGAAAGCCAGATAGCTTCCATGACCATTATGTCCTCCAAATCCAGGTCAAATTCATCATCCCTGGATCATTTGTCACTATTTTGTCAAATTCCAGAACATCTGATTCTCTTCTCTTTCTTCATGCAGTGCATAAACATATAAGAAAGGGTTGTGTTGTTAACTATTAATGATACCTGTCATGTTGGGAGAATCCAAAGTTTGGTGCTCCATTTGTTAACTGGGCACCTGGAGGTGGTTGTGGTGTCAGCAACCCAACTATATCATGATGCCTGACTTCAGAAGGCAGTATGTTTGAAACAAGAGCAGGCATTGCTTGTTGATGAGCTCTGTCAGGCTCATCATCCACTGCAGTTTGTTGGCGGCCCCTCACCCAGAAGGAGTCTGGTTCCATCACAGGAACTGGTCTCTCAGACAGCCCTGATGATAATGGACCCTATCACATCTCACACACTGTTAAGACAGACCTGTATGTCACGGTTCCCCTTAATGCAGGAAAAGAAAAAGCTTTTATACAAAGCAGCAGCCCAGATCACTGAGCCCAAATGGCTGAATACATTTGGCTCCATGGCTCGTATCCATCTGCAAGGATACTAGACTCAAATCACCCTTGGTGGTGGGAAGCTTCAGACAGCTGTTTGAAGAGGGGACTTATGTATTCCAAGGTCAGCTGCCACATCCAAGAATCCTCCTTTTTGAAGCTCTTATGTCTAACTAACTGAAGGTGGGCCTTTTGGTAATCACAGCCCCAATGCTTCAGCTTTGCAATTGGGTGGTAATGTTAGACAGACTGAAAGCCAGTAAACCACAAGCTTTCAGTTTTTTGTAGTCACAAATGAGCCAACAAAGTCATCCAGCTCAGGGTAGTGACAGAGGGAGCTAACCTGTGGAGGATGAGTGATGGATTCCCATGCTGTTCGCCAACTGTCCTGCACTGGATCAGGTGGAGGGAGTAAGGCAGGAAGGCTCAGAACAGGAAGGGGTGAAGGATGGTAGTCTTGGTCATCATCATGATGACGTTGTTCACGCTCATTATCATCCTGTAGTTCTTTTTGCCGCATCCGTATTTTTGCCTCTATTACTTTTTGCTCTTCCTGAATTTCCAACAGAAGTGTATTAAGGGTAAAGGACAGTATGTGAACAAAAAAGGTGCATGACACCAGCAGTCAATTGGGTAAACACAAATGCAGGGAAGCCCAGACATGGAACTGAGTGAAATATGACATCATGATAAGAAGCCTAATGAGCAAGCAAATAAACATGCAAAGGAATTAGAGACAGACCACTTGTTCCACACCCTTCTCTTCCATGCTCTTTGGGCCCCGATACTCTACTGAATAGTTCACCATTTTGCAATATGGGCATCTATCACCATCCCTGTTAAGGAGGCCCACTCTATGCTTGGCTACAGGGCAGTTTGAAAAGAACAATTGGGCACCCAACACTGAGTACGTACATACATACATGCATACATACATAGACATACATACATTATGAGCATTAAGCAAAATACAAAGCAGAAAGGATACTGAGTAGGTCGAGTAACATTGGGGGACTTCATCTGCAAAAAACACTCTGCAAACCACAAATACGTTTGCTCAATACATGAAACCAGAGGCCTACCTATAATCAAAGCACACTGAACATGTTAGTTGTTCCAACAAGATGACCACACTGCAGAATCTGTACACAAGGGTAGGATATGGTAATCTGGTTCACTAATAGATGCCCTACTGTACAATGCTGCTATGGAACATGAACCCTTGAAATCATAAGCAGCAACCCCATTTGGATCAGCTCCTTTACATCTCAACCAAATGGGGTGCCATCTACTAAGCATTGGACACTTCTACATCCTCTGCACACAGATCAATTCATTTCTGGCTTTTGTAACCCTAAACTTCTTGTTGGATTTCTCTTACACTGAATACATAGTCAATTCTTATTCAGGTTTTGTATGTATGTATGTATCCAGTGTTTTCCATGTAACCCTAAACTTCTTGTTGGATTTCTCTTACACTGAATAGAGCCCTTAGTAACCAAATTGACTGCACAGATACAGACATAAGGAGCTCAAAAGATGTGGCAAACACTTATGGTGTGCAAGATAAAGTCTACAGCCAATTTAGAAAGCTTTTAGGGATGCAGTTGTAAATAGAGTGTACCTGTGCAGATGCCTTTGGTGCAACATTTGGAACGATTGAGACTTGGATAATGCTGTCCATTGCCAACACCCATTGCTGCTTACAGAATTAGCTTCAACATCAAGACTGCAATCACCTGTTATAGCAGATAATCTCCTGGAACCACAGAACAGCACTTGGTGTACCTGGAATCCTCTGTCCTATAATTATGTACTAGAAATATTGGATTCCAGAGAGAGGTAAAAGGAATGTGATCAAGTACTAGCACTGTACCAGAAAGCAAATAGGGCATTCTTCAAGCTCAACTGCAGGCTCCTCTCCTCCAGGATAGCAAGGAGCCAACTTGGAATCGAGAATGAGGCGCCGGAGCTTCCTTTGATCAACATCTTGGGAAGGGTATAATCCCTGGGGTCGTGTATAACAGTCATCGATTGCTGGTCGTCTATGTGTAAGTTTGTTGCCCATGATTTCTAAATCAAATGGAAAAATTGTGCATGTTCCATAAGCATGAGACTACTTCGCACCCAACCTGCACCCAAAACAAAAAACCAGCCATCAAACGAAATGACTGTCTCCATTGCAGCTGCATTTCTAGAGAGTGACCAAGTTGGACTAGGAATTGGAATCCACACTCATTTGTCCAAGATGTCCAGTACAACAACACTCTTGACCGTGTGAATTGCATCAAAAAACACGACTTCTAGATCAAATGTGACATTGAATTGCAGTCCCTTCGAAATGTCTTGATGTGAAAGACAATCAAAGGAGCTCTATTGGATCGTCACAAGTTCAATGCCTTCAACCCCCGTGCTGCACAACTGTATGGTTCACAGATGTGGAAAACGAAGTGGAGAAGTGGCCATTTCCTTATTATTTCCACAATCTCATTTTCTCAAAACAACAAGCAGTATTCAAAACCTTCAAAAGAAAAAAAACATAGAAACACAAGACCCCAAGCCCCCAAGAAACAGGCAAAAAGGCACAACTCCGCACAGCGACGACAGCACCACCCAGAAGGGGACAATCATTCTGGAGAGGAAGTAAACAAAACCTCGTGTCCAACCCTGCATGTCTTCAGAGTTGGAATTAGTAGAAGACCGATGTCGTCGTCTCCTCCTCCTCCTCCTCCAGTCGGTTGTTGATCAAGGAGGGATCCGATCTACCACAAAATGCACTAGTAAGAATCAAGTTCTCGCCACGAGATTGCTTCACATGCTCTCCTCCCATCGCCGCGACACCAGGAAGAACAAACCCAACAACAAAAAAGAAAAAAAAAACAGAAGAATAGTCTGAGAAGACGTGAAGGAGAGGAAACGTTCAGGAAAAGGAAACGAGCATCGGCAGTCGCACGACTGCTGCGACAACGGCGGCGACAGATAGAAGCAGAATCATCAGAGGGAGAATCAACACAAAAACAAAACAAAAAAAGAAAAGAAAAAGAGAAACAAAACGCACGCGCACAAAATGCAAAGTCCCGTTCAACACAGAACCGTCCGGTTCTCGCTCCGGTTCTTTTCCAGCGAACCGAAGGTTATCATTCGGGCCGCGTTGGGTGGGTATTAGAACTAGGTTCACAGCTGGGCCGGTTTTCAGATCGGTTCTTTGGCGCCGGCTATCGATGGCTCTTAAAAGAGCCCCCAACTGAAAGAACCGGCCGATGTTGGAGGCTGAACAAAAGAACTAGCAGTGATTGATTGAGAACCGTCACCAAACCCCTTTCGTAGAGTGGGGCAGATGGATACTAGGATTCAGGTCATGACCAGCGTTGGGCGGTTACCTGGTATTAATCTCTCTGTAAAGAACATTGTTCAGAAGAGAATCGGTGTGCTTGAGAACCATGACCCAAAGTCCAGTGGCAATTCTGTAACTTAACTGCAAGGTTTCTTGAATTTTTGAGGAGATGAGATTAAAAAAAATCTTCCTTCAATTTTTTTTCAAAAAATCTCTTGGATTTTGGGGGAGGTGAGAGGTAGCAGCTTGGCCCCATTAATTTTAATTTTTTTCAGAATTGGCAACTGTGAAAAGAGAGTCCATTTTGTATAGGAGAAAGTCCTGGTAGTAGGACCTTCAGGATTTTTGATCCCGACCCTCAGCCGGGATCTCAAATCCGGAAGGTCCTACTACCAGGACCTTCACCTACTTAAAGCATTGTTCGATTTTTTTCATCGTCATCCTACGACGTTGTGCATCTTGCTTTTTCCACCGGAAGCAGATACTACAATGCCATCATTTCTTCGATGCTAGCATTTCTGTTCCTTGCTTTTGTTGAATGGCAGTCACCATTTGGAGCTTTTCCTGAAAGTAGATCGCTCTAAGAGCGTTAGGTTTTGAGGTAAGAGAACTTGCCTCAGCTCATTTGAGCACTTGTGATTTTTTGTGTTGTTTTGTTGTGAGTGTTGTTTCATTGCATTATAGGTGTTGTTTGATCATGCACGATGTTAATTCTTCATTGGGCTATTATTGCTGTTTCATCATTGGTCTGTGTTTTTTCATGCAACCAAGTTGGTGTTGCTTCTGCTTCATCACATGTTGGTGTTGTTTCGTCGCACTTGTCTCAATGAACTGCAGTTGTTGCTGCATTTTTGGTGGTGTTGTTTGATCGGCTACAACTGTTGTTGTTTCATTATTAAATCACTCCTTTCTTTTCTTTGTGCAATTAAATTATTGTTGTTTATGTTTCACTGTTTTTTTGTGTTCCTTCATTGGGCCACAATTAATACTTCATCACTAAATTCTTGTTTTTTTTGTGTGATTAGGTTGGTAATATTTGTGGTTCATAAAACTAGAGCTACTTTTGAAAAATCTAAAAAGATCCACTACCAAGACCACATAAAGCATTGTCCAATTTTTTTTGCCATCATCTTATAACATTCGTGCATTTCATTTTTTCTACTAAAACCAAATGTTGTGATGCCAACATTTTTGTTCCTTGTTTTTGCCAAAAGGTAACTGCCTTTTGGAGCTTTTGTTGAAAGCAAATTGATGTTGCTTGTCTCTTTCATTTGAATATTTGTGATTTTTTTGCATTGTGAAAGGTGATTCATTATATCACTGTTGTTTGATCATGCGTGGCATTGTTTTTTCATTATGCTATAACTATTGCATTATCATTGGTCCATATTTTTTCATGTAACCAAGTTGGTGTTGTTGGTGTTTCATTACATTATTTGTGGTGTTGGTTCATCGCACTTCTGTAGTGGGCTATGATTGTTGTTATATCATTAAGTCAATCTTTTCTTTTTTGTGTGCAATTAGATTATTATTGTTTGTGTTTTTATTTTTTTTGTTTATTTCATTGGGTTGTGACTATTGCTTCATCTATTTTTATTTTTATTTTGTGTGATTAGGTTGTTATTATGTGTGCTTCTTCAAACTATAGTTATTTTTGCTTCATCAAATTGCAATTGTTAATGTGTTATGGCTCTTCTCACTCCATGACATTGTTATTATCGCTTTATTAATATTGATGCAATTTTTGGCACTTCATTGTTTTGTTATTGTTGATTCATTGTCGTAGCTATGTTTGAGCTTCATTGTGATCTACATAACTTTTGCATTATAGTTGTTCGTGCATTGCGGTTGCTTTTACATTGCTAATTATTTTGTGCCATGGCTATTGGCAATGACCTCATTGTTGATATGTTTCATTGTTTTTGTTGTTTTTTTTGTGTTGTGTAATCTATGTCACTTGTTGTTTTCTTTTTTTCTTTGTGTTGTTTGTAAGTTTTTTCAATTTTTTGTTTATTTTTTTGTTCATTTCATTTTTGTTTTCTTGTTTTTCTATAATATTGGTGGTCCTCCTACAAGCTTTTTTTATGTTTCTACTTGTAGTGGCACCAAGTTAATCTATTTTACAAATGGGTTTGATATATTTGTTGATTATTCATGAAATGATGAGTTGTTCATTAATTCTTCTTCTATCAATGAATTTTCTAAATTGCCTCCTCTTGAATGTAATCATAACTTGTTTGACCATTTTTTTAATCCCTAGATTTCTAAATCTTGAAAAATTATGTATTCCTACTAGTCCATATTCTTCATTGGATCCTATTGTTCATCCTTCTGTAATTGTTGTTGTGTCCTCTACATCAAATTCTATCATGTGTCCTATTGTTAGTGCTTCATTTGAATGATATTATCTATTGTCTCCTGTAGTTGTTGTGTCTTTTACATCAGATTTTGTTATTTGTCCTACTTTTATTAATGTTTCATGTGCACATGACTATGTGTTGTCTCTTGTAGTTGATGTATGTGTTTCCTTTTTTGATTGTCAGTTGATTTTTATTTTTAATATTGTGATTTCATGGTTTTTGCATTTGAATCTGGAAAGGGGATAAACCTTGAATCTCCTATTAAGGATGTTTCGAAAAGTTGTTTTTTGGATCTTAATTAAAAAAGAAGTTGAAAATGGTATTAAAGGAAATCAAAGAGTCAACAAACATGCCGAATTCTAGGCAAAAAATGCGTTTGATGAATGGAGGGTTTTTCACAGCCTTGATACAACAAGATCAATTGTTGATTTTTTAGAAGATGAATTTTTTGTTAAGGATGCGGTGGATATGCTTTCATCTTTTGTTTGGCAAGTTACAAAAAAAGATGGAAGCATGTATCTTCCAACTAGGTCATTTCTACCTTCCCATCTTTTCATTTTTATTATTTTGTTTGTTTTATCAATTTCATTTTAGGGTTTAGGGTTCAATTTTTCAAACACTCAAATTAACCAAGGGTTTCAAGTTGTTTTCTACCTTTGCTTATTTGGAAGATCAAATTGGGTGTTCTTCCACATAAAACACAATAATATTTTTCTTTTGCATTTTTTCAAGTTCTATGGGCTGTAAAATGCATGCAACATCCTTTTCTATTGTAGTTGTTATGATATGGGACTTGAATTTAAAACCCTAAACCTAATTTTTTTCTTATTGATTTTTGGTTTTTCATCATTAGTTTTTTTATTTTGTAAGAATTCTATTGTTTGCTTGTTGATTGTTTTTGGTTTTTGCATCATCCAATTTCTTATACGAGGTATTAGACAATTGTATTAATAGAAGCAACAACCATGTATTGTGGAATTAGGTAAAACACATGCAATTCCCTTTAACATCTTCATTGCTTGCAAGGAATCAACGTGTGAAAGTTGTTAGTGCAATCAATGTGTTAACTTACTTCCCCATTTGGCTCGAACTTAAGATTTGCATATTTCTGCAAACAATTTTTTTTTATAAAGGGGTGTTTTAAACTCAGTGCTATGGACTTTGATGAATTCAGTTTGTTGTCTTTACCTATGAGCATTATTCTAAGGTTTTGTCAAGGCATTTCCAAAAGTTGGAGGATAGACATAACTTGATGTTTTGCAAATCAGCATCAACTTGTGGTTGATTGTCCAATGTTTGATTTGATTGAGACTTAAATAAAAAACTTGCTCACCAATGCTTGACTATATGGCCAATTGATAAACCAAGGCCGCATCTTTTGTTTTTACACCCTAAGCCTAAATGGAAGAGTTCAAGGTGGGTAGAGACTTTAAGATCAACTACATATGTAATGCTAATGGGGCAATTGTGCAAATGACTAAAAACATGCCCATAAGTAATGTTAACATTGATTGTTTCAAGAGGGTGATGAAGAAAAATCACATCCAAGTGATTCTTGTACTTGGGCAGTTATTTTTCAAACATTTCATTCTAAAATGCAAAGGTCTTCAAAATCTATCTTAGGTCCAAATCCACCAATGCCAAACTCTAAACTTGCACTACATTCTTCTCTCAATGCATAGAACCAATAGGAGGAACTTGAGTAACTTTTTTTTGCCAATTTGTAGAAACAACAAGAATAATGTAGCTAGATGACATAAGCCCAATAAGGATGTTAGAAGGACCTCTAGAAACACCAAAAACACTAACAATGATACAATCATGAACCATGGGAATAATAGTAGCTCCTATCGCACCACCAGACACACCATTTCTAATATCCAAATTGTTTTCTCCAACAAAATCAACACAAACCTATTACATACAAAAATAGAACCTACTACAAATTGAAGAAAGCAAACCAAAAACACTAAAGCAAATACATAAGATAGCAAATCACTTGCTCTTAATTCACATACCTTAATCTCGTCATAGGTAGCCTTCTCCTCATCAAAAGCCTATTCAAAGTGCAATAGATGACCACATTTAAACTCTCTAAAGATAATTTGTTGCATAGTTCAATCACATAAATGTTTGTCAATATGATTATACCTACAAAACCAACAAACCACAACTTTAAAACAAATTTATACAAACTCAAACACAAAAAAACCAAAACTAGAAAATGAATTTTAAAACAAGTAACAAGTTTACAAACTTACTTGCCATACAAAATAGGGTCCCTATGGCCTATTACCTCCATACCATACCCTTGAGGTACAAATGCTTCCTCCATACGTGTAACTCCAACACCTTAACTCATCTTGTTTGACAAGATTTTTTTGTGTAGGAATACCAAATGGAGGGGACAAACTATGAATTTGCTTCATTCTGGATTCTTCATATTTTTTTATAGACTTCATATTTTGTTTTGTAACAAATGCATAATAAAGGATTAGGGGGGAATTGTGGAAAGGATGCAAAATCTAGGTAAATGTCTTGGATTTCATGAAGATGCCCAAATTCTTTGGTTGGGTTATTGGGACTTGGGGATGCCAATGGGGTTTTGGGTTTTTCCATTGTTTTTAGAGTTTTTTCATGAAGGGAGGTTGGGAGGTTTTCTGATGGGAGTTGATACCTTCGATTTGTTTTCATATTGATGGGTGAGTGGAATCTAAACAAATGAACATTAAGAAAGTCGATCCATAACCTTCCCTATTTTGAATTTCCTTTGTTCATGTGAATTCAGCATGTAAGGAATACAAATTGAAATTTTTGATATTCTAATCTTGGTTTTGTTTAATATTATAATCTTGCCATTTTTATAAATAAAGCAAATCTGATTTTTGTTTTTATTTTTCCTTGTAAGTTTGTTATTTAATATTTTAAGAGCTTGAAACATTACATAAAAATTTGAAAAATGTATCAAGAAAAAAATGAAAATAAAAAATAATTAAAGAAGTTTTTTAATTATTAAATTAAGATGGAAATAAAGAAAATTAAAATGGAACATATTAAAGAAAATTAAAAATGAATTAAAATCAAAAATTAAAAAATTAATTTCAAATTATAATAACAGCTTGGCTAGTAACTTTCGACTTGTGGAAGGTTTTTTGACAAGTTGTCAGAGAAATCTTTAGGCAAGAGAGGCGCTAAAATATACAAAGAAAAAAATTAGTAGTGCTTTACATAGAAATTGAATTATAAAAAAAGATTGAAGTTTTAATGTGGCCAAAAAAAGGGGGGGAAGTAGATTGTTCCCTTTCCACCTACAAGTTTAACTGCATCAACATAACTTAAAATAAAACTTTAAAGAGTTTGATCAATTCATCAAATCAATTTCTATAAGCATCAACCAATAATTATTTTAACTTCTGCAGCAATAAATCTATGAGTTTAAGGGGTCAGATCATTCCAATCTTTCTCTCATGGGCCTCAATAGACAATTTTTGGCATAACAAAACATATAGACTCCCAAATCCCAAGAATGCAATTAAACCCAATAACCCTAATAATATATGGACATAGAACAAGTTCTTGAAATGATGCACATAGTTGAAATACTAGAGGTCACAATATTTTATACTAAAAATATATGTGCAACCCTCCAAAGGGTTGCCAAATATAATAATTCAACCCTTATTAGAATTCTTGATGAAAACCCATGACAACAGATATATTGTATATGTTGGAAATCCCAACACAACTCCACACCCTCACTTATCAGAATTTCAGATATGGATTCTCAAAATTGGAATACACACCCCACACGAAACCTACAATTGCCAAACTTTGTCACTCATAAGATCCCTAACGATTTTTATCATTCCCACATCACAAACTCCTACACCTAGTGTTAAATTGCATTGAGCTAAAGGGCTTAAAGCATAATGGAAATAGTTTATCCTTTAGAAATATAACCATTTACACATTCATGCATTCTTCTTTTTAATGCCACCAGGTATTGTAGTTGATTTAAAACATTAATGCACACAACTTCCACAAAAATAAAAGAACAACAAATAACAAGAACTTAATTTATTTTTTCTTTTGCTCCAAACCCAAAAATGACGCACCCCCAAGCTCTTTGTTGTACTCAACTACGAGTCCAAAGGTGAAGATAACGGAAGGAAAAGGAGTTGGGGCGCCCTCCCTGGCTCATAACACTTTAGGGGTAGAAGGCCGTGTTGGAGCTCCAAGATGGGACTAAGAAGATTGGCAAGCAATTCACTTACTCACACGGACCTGCACAAAACCAAACAATAAGTCAGTTAATGCGTAATTGGAGCACTTTGGTGCACAAACGAGCCCTGGGCAACCATAAATTCACAAGACTCACCATGGCCTGGACTTGGGGGAAGCCACCACCTTCCCCCTTATAGTGTACTCTATGCATGGCCACAGGAATGCCATTTTGTCCCAGGACTCCTAAGTGGGAGTCTCGAAATTCCCAAAGTTGGGATTCTTGCAACTTTGGGGGCCTATAATTTTGTGTGCATACCTCCAATTGAAATGAGGTATGAAAAAAAATTGTAGCCCCTGTTGAGAGCTTTCTAATGGTATGTTGCACGCCACCTGCACACAAGGGAATTGGGGCGATTCCTGACTTTTAGTGATCGGGAGTCAAATTGCCAATTTGACTCCTAGCCCTTCTTTTGGCCATAACTTGTGTTTGAAGTGTCCAAATGGGTCATGCAAGCCCATCTTAGACATCTAATTTCCAAGAGAGCCCTTTGAAGATTTGAGAGTCCAATGGGACTCCAACTCCCAAAGTGGGAGTTCACTTGGGAGTGTGGGGATTCATTCCCTTAACTTTCTTGCACTCCCAGGAGCATGAAATGTAACTCCTGGGTACATTCTTGGCCCACACCTTCGTAAGCCCTTACCTTGGTCATGAGCCCAAAGTTAGGGTTGCGACAAAAAAAATGCCCTCTCCTTGTAGAACTACCTTCCTTCATATATGTGTGGCTCCTCATCCTTTTGAAATCCCAAGTGCCAATTGAAATCACCTTCACCACATGCTTCATGAATAACAAAAAACAACTGAAATGAACTTGTAAGTTCACACCCTAAATTAGCAAAAATAAAACACCCACCTTCTTTGTCCTCCTCGAATGCAAACCTGCAAACATAAAACACACTAAACAAAACTACGTACCATTCTAAACACCATATGGTTAGTGTGCTCATGAAAGTTATTGTTTCCCATTAATTATTATTTTAAGGCAATATAGGTCAACCTTTTTCACTTTAGGGATCCTTTAGGTCACAGTAGAACTAATTACTTGTCATGGTTCTTTGATATGTAACTAATCACAAAAGGTGATGTGAGTTGTTATTTGAAAGTTTAAAAAAACATCCCAACTTTGGTTTGTAGTTTGTAGTAATGTTGTTTAATTTTAGCTTTTATCTTTTGAGGTCCTCCCCTTTCTTTATTTGATATGCTTCTCACTATTCAGGAACTTGATTTTCCCCTTGTGATTCGCCTTCTTAGGTGGATTTTTTGTCTTTTTGGATGTGGGTCCTTCCATTTTTGTTCCTTGTATTCCCCCTTTTTTTGGGGTGCTTTGGTTTTTATTTGATTGGAAGGGTTTCATCATTTTGAATAACAAATAGAAAGTCCCATCCCATTCCAATTTTCTTTAACATGATGGAACTTGTAATCTAGTTCTAAATTTAGGTTCTTAACTTTCCAAAAATCCTGAATTTCCTAAACTTCCCTTTAGGATTGAAGATATTTAATCTTGTAGGTACCAAAGGTGCACAACCAATAGAAATTGACCACCTGAATAAAGAGTACATCTACCTGCACAAATTGTGCCCAAAGACAATACATGCCTACTTAGAGGAAAGAAAAGATTAGATTTAGTACTTGAATGCATAGCCAATGGAAACTTGTATTTAAAAATAGATTTGGAAATCAACTCCAATTTGCTAGTATTGGGTCTTTAATAAATATATTGATATCAAAATTAGCAATTTTTTTGTGGCGAATTTTTGCCACTTGATGATAGTATAGAAAGGGTCATGAATTGTTCAAAGGTTAAAAAAAAAGAAATTGGCACAAAGTCGCCATATTTTTTGAAGAAGAAAGGTTTGGAATGGCTACATTTATAGGTTTTAACATTTCACCAAAATATAATAGGGTTCCAAAAGTTTTATTTTCCCCTGAACTTTAGCCAAATTTGGTTAAGTCCTCTTTTGGATTTTTGCTAGTCCACTTACCTCACATTGAATTGAAAAAAGAAAACCCTAACAAAATCTAAAAATTGTAATTTGATTATGTTGAGTCATGAATGGAAATTTACAAGCATATTTTATCAACATCATTAAGATGGATGGATGGATGTAGGATGGTAGTGCTACATTATCATAGGACACCCCTTTTACCTAGCAACTCTATCTTTTGGGTACAACTTGAAATTGAAGATTTTGTAATTTGTTAACATTCTACAATAAACAAAAGTTGATTGCTTGTATGTTTCAACCAAAAAGAGAAAAGCATAGAGGTACAAAGAAACAACTTGCATATTTGAAACATTTTAAAAAATGCAACAACTACATGCCTAACCCCAAACCCCACTCCCAAATTTAAGAACAATGCCCAAAAAAATTCAAGCTTCAATTTTTTTCATAAGCTAAAAACATGTTTAGCCCCACCTAAAAAAAAAGGATTTTTTTAAAGAACCAAAACATGTATACAATAGGTCTAGAGGTTGGGTCCCCTTCTTGTTAGAGACAAATTCTTGAGTTCAAGTTTGGTTTTTTTTCTTCAAAATTTAGAATCAATTATCCAAGGATTTGGAATTGGTCGGCCTAAGATTCAATTCAATTGCCCAAAAGCTTCATGTGACACCATTCAAAAAAGAAATCACTCTCCATCTAAGATTACTTACTAACCTTTTCATATGTCCATGTTTGTGCAATCCATGCCAGGAAGCCATGCCCACTTCAATAGTGTAGGTCCAAGACTTTTAACAATCTTGCTACTTGAATAATTGCCTTCAAAGCAACATTTTGAAGCCCAATTATAATACAAAAAGAAAATAGAAAGAATGTCTAAAGGTTGCCTCTTGCATAAGTAGCCATTTATGTAGACACTAGAGATTGAAAGAAGACCTTTTCATTTGAACCAATAATGTTGTTGAGTATAATATAAGTCCCTAAGTTGGTGAGCTTGTCAAGGCAACCCATTTGCTCTATACATTATGAAATATATGGTTGATTTGGGACAATCCTTAAAACAATGCTCAAGGGTCTCGATGGCTTGACATATGGGATCCAATGGGAAGACCTTTATTATTGAAGGTTAGCCAAATGAGAGTTGCAACTTTCGAAAAAGACTAAGAGTTTTGCCACAAATGATTGATGATTAATTTGGAGTAGTCCTTTCTGTAATCCAATTATTGGATGCAGATGACAAGAACACATTGCTCAAACTATAGTGAAAAATCTAGGGCATACAAAATCACTCAATATGTCTATAAAATCCAATTGTTGGATGAAGATGATAAGAACATATTTTTTAGACTATAGTGAAAAAACCAAGGCATACAAAAACACCTAGTATGTCAATCCAAGCTGAAACCAAAGATGCATCTATTATGGCACATACATTTTCCAAACAACTTTAATGCTTGAAAACCTATTGAAACTCTTATTGTCAACATTAAATACAACAATTGAAGGTCTCTAGGGTTAGATCCTTCTAATCTCATTTTCGGTGAGCTCCATTGGTCTTATTGGTCATTTCCTAATTGAAATAGACCATAGAACTCCCATGAAAGATCCCACACCCCAAATCAACAACAACATGGAGAAAGACAATTTTCAAACTTCACTTGTGACAAATACAAAACAATTTCACCACCATGCACCCAAAGTTTCTAACATCAATAAACAAGTAACACACCTTCACACAAACAACTAGAGTGTTCAACATTCACAGACATTCCTCATGACTTTGACAAAGGAGACCATAACACCTTCATGGATCATCAAACACAATTATCATGACCTAGCAAGCACTAAAGCTTTTTCGGAGTTCCCAACATATGGGTGCTCTCACATGAAGTACATAACTAAACACAAAAAGAAACATAGCGAAGACATACACACAATTTGAAATGCCATTAGATTGCTCTCAAGATCCCTTTGGTTCTTCATCATTCCTTGATTATGGACCCCTAAAGCTACAACTACAATGGAATTCCTGTCTATAGAGGTTCATGGTGCAATGGATAGTTCATCACCTCTGGCAAAACAAGAAGTCCTATCACAAAACCAATCTCCTAAGCCTTTTATCCTGAAATTCACCAAATAACAACCTCACTTCCCACTCTAGTCCCTAAAAAAAAACTTGCTTGTCTCCTTGTTTCTTCTTCTCTTATCCTCCTCCTTGTCCAATAGTTTGATAAGGTCCATTAAAGCCATCCACAAACAAAGCCACACCATGAAAAATGCGTCTAACTGAACAGCACAACTAATAGTAGGAGCTGTTGAAATTAAAAGCCAACAATGGTCATAACTTGCAAATAACAAATGTGAGAAAAATAACAACAATAAAAAAACATTAGCTTCACATCACCTTCAACCACCCACAAAATTGTGGTTTTCTGCTTTCGGCAGTTGAGTACATTGTACCATCCCATTTAAGCCTTTATCCCATGTTTTCTCATCACAAGACCTTCACCTACCGTTAGCAAGGTATCCCCACATTAGGGAGAGTATTCAAACAACTCATCTCTAAAAAAACTTGACCCTCCAGAGTTTGCAGGCCTGGCCAATCATGCTCCGGTTCTAGCACCTGATCAGTGCATGAACAAGTGCTCCTAATGTAAAGGCCTATAGTTTATTCATACTTGTGAAGAAGCTGTTCTTCAACAGTGGCCAATCTTGTATTTTATATATTTGATATCTTGAAATAAAATATAATTTAAAATTTATTTAAATGTAAAAAAGGTGCTAATAATTCATTATAAAAATATATGAAAAATACCTACTATACTTTTAAAACATAATTAATATTTTTATAAAATATTTTTATAATATTTCATAGCATACCCTTTTATTTGAACTACCAGCATTTCAGGCATGGCTGGTAGAACCAGACCTATATGACCTGCTCTCTAATATGCTGAGGTGCCCCCGACATAACAACCATCTCACAATTTTTAACTCTTGACATCAAAGTAAAGCTGTTGTCTAGTTCAGTTGAAGATTGTCCTTCTCAACTGCAGCATGACATGGGGCTTTACCTTTCCATGCACATAATCAGCCCTTTACAAAGGCACAATCGACAGGCCTTCTTGCATCTTCCTAACTAAACATTGTTCAAAATCCACATGCAAATCATGATTACTATTATGTTATGAAGCATGCCAGCAGGTATAGGCCATTGTGCCCCTTTCATTGCTCTTGTGAGAATTTTGGATGAGTAGATTATATATCTCTGGTTTAGACGAGTTGTGGATCTGCAAGCCCCTAGAATCTAGTCAACACCAATGTTGGGGGAAGTACACAGTTTATGATATATTAGCCTAGTATGGTATTGATATAAAAATCTCCCAAAAACATTTGATATCAGAATGGTATAGGTATGGACAAATTGTCAACTTTATATCATGTTATTGTGTGAGTGTATCCAAATTTATGACTTCAGATAATGGTATGAATTTAAATGATGAGGAGACCAATACCAGCAAGCATTGAACATAAATATTGATATTTTGTGAAAAACCCATCAAATCTTAAAATATTTTCCATCTTAACTTCCAAGTCAATAATAACCCCCAAAAAAACTCATTCAAACTAAAGAAATAATCTCTATCGACCTTCGGGATCAGCACACACTTCCTAATTTAAAGTTCTAGGATTTGAAACACATTGTTGTACATCTTCTAACACTAACATGCAGTGTTTTTTTTAGGAATTTCTGTTTGTTGACAAAGTGGCAATCCTTCATTGAAATATGTAGAAAAAATTATGATCATCCCTAGGAAGATTTAGCCAAATCTGGCTATAAACCAAAAATAAAGTACAAATCTTTTAATCATCCTTCTATATGTTTGGCTACACAATGAATACCACATATATGAATCTGACAATATTATTAAAAAAATTCTGCTCACTTTGGTGACTGAAAACCTACAAAATCACTTTTATTTTTTATTTTTTATTTATTTCAGGTTTTGGCAATATATCACACCTTGGAAAAGAAAAGAAAAAGGCTACTTACATGTTGGGCACCAATTTTTAACTACATAGAATATTTAACCATTAACATTTGAAATCCTAAAAATGCTAAGTTCCTCAATGTGTAGCCTGACCTCCAACCCAGACTAGCCTTGCAACAACCAAGGACTCCTGGTAATGGGTATTGACTTGATAGTATGTGACCCCAATATTTCATAATCAAATACCAAATTGGTCTGATAATGAATACTTTTGCCCATAACATGTCATACCATAGTACCTTGGCCATTTCAACACATGTCCGTTGAATAATTAATTAATTTTGAAATTTTCATTTTAAAAAATGGAATATTCCTAAATATTCACCATTATCCTTCACAATATTTTTTGATTTGGAAGAAATAATTTTCGAAAATTTCAAAATTTCTGAAAATAATATACTTGGTGTCGAATTGGCCAAAGTACTAGGGTATACCACATCACTTCTTAACCACATCAAACTATATTTTTGCCCAACAACATGATTGACCTAAACCCTTGTTTCACAAATGAAGAACACAAGAATGTTTTCTACTGCTCCCTTATGGTTCTAGAATGCTGGGAGGGTACATGTGAGGATATCCTTATGAGTTCAATGAAGAACATGTGAAAACAAATGTGAGGAATTCAATTAACCCTTAATTGACATTTGACCAAAACTGTCCCACTCTTTTAAAAAAAATTAAAATGGACCAGCCCTCACAACCATGTTTAGGACTCATCTAGAACACTAGATTTTGGAAAATTTGACTTGATGAAGTTGTAGAAGACTTCAAGCTGAATGTTTTGGGAAAAAACAATTATATTTGAATGAGAATTGAAAAATTGCCACTGTTGAAAACTTTGGAATTTGTAATTTTGAGTAGCTTTCAAAATAGCAAGTGTTTGCAAACCTGAACCAATATTTCATGTTCCATTCTTTTTGAAAATTTGGTGACATTATTCTGACATGCACAAGAATCATGTGCAAAAAAAATTGTCAAAAAATTGAGTTAAATGAATGAATAATAGATGGTCAAAATTGACCATCCAAGGTGTTTCTCAGGAAAGAAAAACTTTGTTTTACATCTTTTGGGACAAACAAGAAGGATAGATTGTTTGAGATTGTTTGAAAAATAAAAAAGGGTTTCCTTCAAAGAATTTGATTGAGTTCGTTGGAAAAATTTCTTTGTTCCCTTTCATTTTTCTTAATTACCCACCCAAACATGTAAGCAATATACCTATGAAACAAAAAATGATTCTCTTTTGAGTCTTGGAAGTTTTGGCCACACAATTCCTTTTGGCTTTTTGACTTTCTTCAACTTTATTTCATCCACCAACAATAGTTGTTGTTCCACAATCAAGTCCTTTTGGTGTTGGTCCTCCTTGAGAATGTTCCAATTTAATAAGAAGACTAAGATGAAAACAGTTTATTAGAGGAAACAACTAAAGTGTTAACCATTGCTACCACTCAAAACTTTTCTTAGTCATTTTATTCAAATAACAACTTAGCTAGGAGTCAATGGTTAACACATTGCTACAATAGTCCTTAATGAACACACATTGTTTTTTAGCAAGCAAGATTGTGGTAGGAAAAATAAGTTTTCACATTTCTTATTTAAAGCTTTGTCAAAGCTTCTCATGCTCCAAATGTTTGGGGTGCCTAAAGCAACATGAAAAGATCACGAGAGTTCAAAAAAAAATGTGAACATGATTTATAAGTGTGTAGGTTCTTAGTTTTTGCATTTCTTTTTTGGTTAAAATATATGGGTGAAATTATGCTACAATGGTACATTTTGGGCAAGAAAAAAAAAACATCTGAGGTGCATTTTGTATTAATTTGGGGCCAGACTTTCTTTCATTTCATCTAACATTCTGAAATACACATAAAATAGATTTTTGACATAAAACCTCCAACACATTTTTTGTTACCTTTTAGATGATAATGTTTTTCAAAAAACTTTTATGCATTCATACATTTACATTTGTTTGGATGAAAATCTCATCTAGATGTTTTTCATGAAATCACATGAATATAACTTTTCATATAAAATTGAAATGAGACAATGAATTTATGTCTAATATATGATTGAATACTTCATCAAGTTTGGTAGTCATTTGAATAGTTTTTGGAGTATATTTGCACTTTGCAGTATATCATGATGATTACATTTTTCTCACTAATATATTTTTTAATCATATAATATCAATATTTAAAGTGAGATTTTTTTTTGACAAATTTTTTTTTGTGGGTTTTTAACTATCTTATTCCAAGTACCATTTGCAAAAAATCCTTTCAATATTACCTTGGTAGAAGTTCAAAAAGTAGTATTTGTGACAACAATCTTTGACCATTGTAATCTATTATGCACTATAGAATAGGACCCAAGTGCAAGTGGACCATAATGCTCCACTATGTCATTTATGGGTTAAAAAATGATTTATTGAGGTTGGGAACAAAAAAATTAACATTTGGGAAAAGTAATGGAACAATAATTTAATTGTTTGTTACATCACTAGACATGTCGCAACCCTAGCTTTGGGCTCGCGACCAAGGCAAAGGGGTTGCAAGGTTGCGGGCCAAGAGAAAGCCCAAGAGTTGAGGCAAGAAGAAGCCCGGGAGTCACATCACATACTCCCGGGAGTGTTAGAAAGTGTGAAGGGGTATGAGGGAGTGAACCCTCACACTCCCAAGGCAACTCCCACTTTGGGAAGTGGAGTCCCGGTGGACTTCCAAAACTTCAGAGAGCGATTGCAGGG
>Ga0116227_10001777_pt1 | contig 48891 bp, 24 predicted proteins | sample S1TSphgellanicum_FD_89693 | JGI IMG/M metagenome (GOLD analysis project Ga0116227, IMG submission 89693) | Host-associated microbial communities from peat moss isolated from Minnesota, USA - S1T2_Fb - Sphagnum magellanicum MG | ecosystem: Host-associated > Plants > Peat moss > Unclassified... | reverse complement strand
TTACAATATGTGTAGCACAGGGGTGAGCAGGAGTGAGAGAGAGAGGAAAAAGAGGAGAGGGAGAGAAAAAAAAAAAAAAAAAAAAAAAAGAGGAGAGGGAGAGGAAAGAATGCACGGGTGCATTATGCACTGGGTTCACACTAATATATATAAAGTAATCATTGATGTATTAAAAAATACCAATAGAATAATCACCTTATGTGAACAATACTTTTTAAGTATCATCATTTTTTCACACATGACAAATATATGGTTACATATCAAAAATTGGCACCTAGTTTACATTTCCCACCATTATCCAACTATAGCCAATTGTTATTTGCTACGTGTTTTTTATACATGAAAACTTCATTGGTAAATATTTTTAAAAATATGTATTTTTAAATTACTTGAAAGTTGACATGCACATGTGTCTAAACATAACAAGACAATTTTTTTTGAAAATACATGGACAAGAGGCTAGGGTTTTTTTTTATTTATTTAATTGAAAAACAACAATATGTCAATGGCACATGGTGTGAACAATGCATTCAATGTAATACGATTATTCCACACTTGATAAATAGTAACTACACATGAAAAGTTGACATTTAGTTTATGTTTCCCACCATTTTTTGATTAGAGCCAGTCGTTATTTATCATTTACATTTTTTTAATTCGAAATTATTCAACAAAACATCAAATTGATATGTAGTGACCATATTTTTCAAAAAATTCATCATAATTGAATTTTGGGCCTCAAAAATAAATTTCCATTCTTTTTTAATTTTCATTTTTTGTAATTTAATTTCTTCTCATGCAAATATTCCAAAATGTGTCATGCATGACCATTTCAATTTTGCACAATTAGGTATGTGAACCATTAATTAAACCCAAAGATCACCCAAAGATCCTTTGATACATTGATGCACTAATACATTAATATATTAATGTATTACATTTGAAACATAAATATTTTATTTTGAAACTTTTGATACACGACACTTTGAAATGAATGATGTAAATAATTACATATGAAAATATCACAAGTCCATGATTTATAAAATCCACTTGAAAGTTTAGTTAATTTGATGAATATATCATACAATAAAATATGCCACTATATATTAATATTGAATTACTTAGTTCCAAAAGTTGCACTTCAATGTATTGCCTTCTCATTAAAAAATCAATTAATCATATCATGAAAGGAATTTCAATATATTAATGGATGGAATATAAATCCAATGTTGTACATTTATACATGCCATTATTAGACAAGAAAGGTGAGTTATATCAAGTAATAGATTGCCAAATTCATTAACAATATCCAAATGCATTCAAATTGAAATTCAGTCTCCAAACAATTCAAATGTATTATGAAGGATAATTACATCCACCCTAAATTGGGCACATTCAACACTAATGTGCCCTATACAAATAGGCACAACTTTTTTAATCTTTTATTCATGTTCCTCGATGAACTTTTGATTTATTTATTTATTTTTGATAATCTAGATAATCAAATGTGCCACTCCATCAATCATTCAAGATCTACACCCACAAATTCAATCAAGATGAATAAATTTATAAAGTTGAAACATTGCACTTGTGATGCTACATTATAATTTGTGTGCAACATACTACATTATTTAAATCGACACATTGATGCAATACAAATTGATGCATTAACAAACTAAAGAAAAATAAAATTGAACATCACATTTAAAACTCATCAATTGTATTGCATATTGTATTGTTTAGATGCTATATTGTTCAAGCACTAATACTTTATAACACGAACACACTAACATTTTAATATTGATGGCCAAAATTGAACTTTTCAACCTCCATGGAAACTTTAGAATGTTTTGAAAAAGAATTTACAAACTACATGATTTGAAAGCCAAAATGCTCCATAGATTTAATATCAAATGTTTGAATAATGAATGATTGATTTAGGAATTGGTACTAAATGGTCAAATGTCTTTTAGATGTTTAGAACTATTATTTTTGTATAATATTGCCATGTTATCATTTTATCAAACCCACCAAATTTTATGAAAGCATGATGTGGTCTATGAATGTTTACTTATGTGTCACAGTTATATTTGTTTTCTTCTTTGTTTGAATTTTGTTGTTTCATTTGATTTTATTATAATTTTACATTCTAAAGTACAACATTACTAGCTTCACCATTGTTAAGGATCATTTTTTGAATTTAAAAACTAAACAAAAGGTTAAGAAGTTAAAGAAAACATGTACAAATAATTGCACATTAGATTTAATATAATGAAGTGTTAAAAACACATTCTATAAACTTTGCAAGTGCACCATAAGGTTTTAAAACAAGGGAGATTCAAAATAAGTTCACACCATGTAAATAATCAAAATATATGCCACATAATTGAACATAAGAGACTTTTTCACATCAATACAATGGATTGTAATGTATCAATCTTATAATACACAAATCTAATTACATTGATTTAATAAAAACCTGAAACAAAAAAATTTCCTTAATATAAGGAAATAACAAACTTTCAAAATTGTCAATGCATTTGTGAACATGTAGTAAATAATCAAGTTCACAAGTTGTATATAATATGTAGGTGGGGAACCCAAAAAATAATAATCTTTGATTTGATTATTATAAAAAATCACAAAACTTGTTTCTACCTTTTAATTGATTATTAATTTCAATAACATGAATTGATTCAAGTTGTGAAAAAGGCAAAATTGATAAAAAAAAATGTTTAAATTTCTTGAAAATGCACTTGAAACAAACAAAACAAAACTTTACTTCTAATACATTGTATCACAACCCCTTTTTTTAATTTCTCACATCATGAATGTAAACATGAATTCATGTTGACTATCATGTGCATAATGTGAACTTGAACTTGGGTTGATTGCCATGTGCACAAAATGTATATCACTCGAATGCTTGTTTGAAGTTCATAAGATTTCACAATGACAAACAAATGTTTTATGATTTGTTGTTCAACTCACTAACTTCTAAGGAAGATATAAATGCAATATTTTACATTTAAATTACATTTTAAATTTTTCTTAGTTATTTCTGTGGTTAATACCTTTGAAATGATGGATATGATCTTACATACTTAAAAATGAAATTGTTTTAAAAAGATCAACAATGAATATGACAATATTCTAGTAGCAACATCATTCACCTTCACATGCTTATCCATGCTTGATTTTCAAGAATAACTTGGATGTTGGAACTCTTCCTAATCAAAATTATTGTTGAGAAAAAAAAGTGCGCAGAGAGAAAAGGAGAAAGAAAAAAATAAAATTGTTCAAGAGTTATTTTCTTGATCCTCCTCTTTATAAAAGATATGCTCCTCCTTTTTTTGTTTATCAACTTTCTAGCATACAAAAAACTATGTAAACATTCACTCAACAAAAAAATAAATGCAGGAGACATTATAATAAAACACTTAGTTCACAAACAAAAATCCTTCACACAAACCCTAAAAATATTTATAAAAAATTATAACAACAAAAAATTAAAAAAAAGTGAAAACAAAAAATAAAATTTGAATTATTTTTGAACAGATTTTGAAGAATTATTTTTTCAAAATGCCAGGTTTTTATGATAAGTTCCAGTAATGTAAAGCCAAGAACAGAGAAGGATTCCTTTTGTATCCTACTTACTACTTTCATATCTGGTATGTAGCCAAAATTGGCTAAATCATTTTCTGGATGATTGCCACTTTGGATACATCACAAAATCGTTAAAAGAAACCCTGCTGCCCACTAAAACCTGGCGATCATTTTATGCTTGGGCCCCAAGCAAAAGCAACTATGCTGAGCCAAAACCATTTTCTTGAGCTAAACTGGCACATTTTGAATCTTCTTCATTCAATTTTACTATGCTGGTGGATCACATACTGAGCACCGCTGGAGATGTTCTTATAGTCTTAGGGTTTGAGAATAGAGCGAGGAGAGAGAGAGAGAGAGAGAGAGAAGAGAGAGAGATCGAGGGTGGTTTGTGTGACATTGGAGAAGAAGAGGAAAAAAAACGTGTAAGATATGCCTCGTGTAAAAGTGATCTCGCGGAATTTCATGGAGATGGTAGCTGGATTGCCTCCTGCAAAGCTTGATCTGCTCTACAAGCGTCATTGGACATGTCAAGCGGTGTTGAGGTCATTGCCTCCTTTGGCCAAGTTATACGTGATGCGCCTGCTGTATGTAGAAGAAGCAGTTCCGAGTAAGTCCTTACAGGATTGGGCTCTACCAGATGCCCAGCAGAAGCACCAAGTTGCAATCAACAGGATGGAAAAGCTTCGAGTGATTCTTGTGGAACGGAAAAAAGAAGTTTGCTACAGGATGAATCCGGTGATGCAGAAACAGCTACTCCAAGCATTGAGCATTAGCAAAGGACCTCCGAGAGATGTAATGCCAGGCAATGTTGCTGTGAGACTTCCTACACCTGCAGAGTTGGATACGTATGCAATGAAACAGTGGGAGTCCGTGTTGCTTCAGCTGGTGAGCTCTGCATCCTCAGAAGCTCCCATAGTTTCTCCAAATTTTTTTGTCATCGACATGTTTAAGCTGGCAGGGCTTCTGCTTTCGTTGAAACCAAACAGCGCACCCTCCATTACTGACACCGGCTTCCAGTTCCTGCTGATGGACACAAATTCTCAATTATGGCAGCTAGTGCAAGTTTATGTTTCTGCCGCGGAGGATCGAGGCACGGATAGTGGAGAGTTGATAGGGTTTTTGCTGGAGCTTGGATTCCATACTGTGGGAGAAGCATATAGTGTAGGTGCTCTCACAACCCCACTTCAGAAGGTTTTGGAGGAGCTTGCTGCACTCGGCCTTGTCCAGCTTCAGAAGGGCATGAAAGAGCAGTGGTACATACCCACCAGGCTTGCATCTAACCTTTCTGCAAGCTTGTCTGAGTCCTCAGACATGCAATCTTCGGAGGTCTTAGGAACTCAAGGCTGCATTGTAGTGGAAACAAACTTTAGGGTTTATGCATATACGGCATCCAAGCTACAGACTGAGATTTTGCGACGCTTTGCACGGCTTGAGTACCAGTTGCCAAATCTGGTTGTAGGCGCACTTACAAAGGAAAGCATTAACGCTGCCTTTTCAAGTGGAATTTCTGCTGAACAGATCATTACATATTTGTCAAAACATGCTCATCCCCATGTTGCAAAGAGGATGCCTGTGGTTCCAGAGACCGTCTCAGACCAAATCCGGTTATGGGAGAGTGACCGAAACCGAGTGGAACTATTGCCTGCTTATTTCTATGATGACTTCCCTTCCACAGAAGTTTATGAAACAGTCTTGAATCATGCACGAAGCATTGGTGGGCTGCTTTGGGAAGATGCTTCAAATCGCAGACTAGTTGTGCGTGAAGAATTGCATGGAGATATGCGCCTCTTCATTCGACGACAGAGTGGTGCAGCTGGCCAAAGAGGATAGGTTTATCTTGTGATAATCTTTAGTTCATCTTGTGATCTCTATGTCACATTGCTTATTGTCCACGAGGTGTAGTTTTAGTTGTGTAGTGCTAGAAAAGGTCCAGGAAGTCAAGGATCAAATTTGGGAATTGAATTTGTCAACAGTGATTGAGTTGTGGCTCTATCATCAGGCCATGAGTAGTTACAAAATTGCAAGCTTTTTCTGGAAATGCCAAAGTTCTTCTGTTTGTGCAGGAGAATCTTTGAGTAAAACCATGTGCAGCACAGGTTTTGGAAATTTTGGTCTCTCTCCATTGCAATCCACAAGAATGTGGTCATTGCCAACTTTGGGCTTTCATAGCTGCTGCCAGTTCATGCAGGTCTTCCTTGCTTTGCAACCTTTTCGTCTTCAAGCATCCATCCCTGGTCTGGCTCTGGTACTGCCACCTTCAACCATCTCCATGTTTCAGTTACTGTCCTTGTTCACACTCCCAATTGAGATTGCCACTTTCTTTTAAGGGAATCATGGCATTCAGCAGTTGCTCCTCATTCTCTCAGCAAGAGGTTGAACTGCCCGAGCTGCACCAGCCGCCTCTTACATGCTGAGGGTCTCAAAAGCTAGTGAAAAGTGGAGTGTTTCACCATTTGGAGCAGAGTCCCCTTGCAAGTGGGATAGTTGCACATGTGCCACATTGCAACTGCATTTTCACTTGTGCTACATTATGGTTGCTATATTATGATTGCAGTTGTGCCATGCACTCAAATATGACTTCCCTTGCACATTGGCACTTCATGAGCTGTGCAATACCAGTGGTTTCTCTGAAACCCACAGATATTCACATACTTATAATTATTTCACGGAGATCGCCATACTGGCAGTTGTGACATCTTGGTTGGTCCTACATTCTTCATCACCATCTCTCTAGGTTCCAGAGACTCTATACCATGGTGCTTTGAATTGCAAGTGTCTCTGCCCTGCCTGCAATCTCTTTTCCTGGAAGCTGATCCTGAGAAGCACTATCTACTGGGGATCAAGTTCTCAAAACCAGAAATTTGGCTTGCTTTTGGTCCTCATGAGCTGCTAGTAAAGCACAAGTTGGGTTTCAATTTATCCAGCCTCTCTGCACTTATGAAATGGTGGCACAGACATTTATGAAGACTAGCTGATTGCTCTTCCTTTCAGAGATCTGAGCTCTTTACCCATGGTACATCATGGGTACTCTTATCTGAGGAGGCTACCCAAAATCCTGAGGAGGTACAGCAAGAAGAGCAGGATGATTCTCAGGGACGTCATTCTGCATGTGCCCTCAGTTTGAATTCCTGAACCAACTTTCCCAACATAAGGTGAGTCCCCTCCTCTTTCATGTTTCTTCAAAGAAATGACAAAATTGTATTGAACTGGAAGAAACCAATTTTTTTTCTTGTGATTTTTTATTTTTCAGTTTAAGTCTGATTTAATTCTCCGGTTTAACTAGGTGCTGTTCACTCTGGCCATGAATATACCTTCCCCCAACTTTCCATTTTGGAAGTCCTCTTCACAGCTTTCAAAATTATTTTTGCAGTATGTTGATTTCCAAAGGAACTGACCCAGTACTCAAGTTTGTTAATTTTGTTATGGAATCAGATTCAGAATAGTATTGTTCACAAAATTTAACTGGGCACAAGGTTTGTTTGTTTTTTTTCCTCTCTCTGCAGTCCAGAATTGTCGACCAAGATAATGCTTTTACATGGATCAAGTTCTTTGGTGCAGATAACAAAACCAGCAAGTTACTGAGGAGTAGAGTGGAGTTTTAATCCCCACTTACAAAGCCCTGCTTACTTGAATTGCTCATTGGTACAAAATTGGCAGCATCAGTTGTCTACCTTGAACAAGCATATTGAGCTTTCTGTGGATGCTTCCTTGATTACTACCATCAGCATGTCAATTCCATGAGAGTCAGTCTTGTTATTGTTGGCTCTGCCTGTTGTCAGCGAGGGACTATGGAAAGATGCAGAGTTCATTTGGCCCCACATTCTGAGGAATGTTCATCAGGTGTTACTGTGAACTGCAAGTTCTTTTTTTTGGAGGACTCCATGGGACGTTTCCTATTTTCACTGCTGCAGGTTTGAATTCGCCATAAAGGGGCTGTGACATTATGTAGTGAGCCGCTTACCTACTTATTGAATTGGTGCCCAGGTGACTGTGCAGTGGCTTTATCATGTGCATGAGTCATCAGCAGAAGCTGACAATGTCATACATGAACTTGACCTCACTACCTCTTTGGTACGATCTTCTTTCTGTGTACTTCAAAGCAAGGGATATGGCACTCTCTTCACAGCAGTGTTTTTATTATTATTAATTATTAATTTATATAAATTTTAATAATAATAATGCATGATTTACAAAGTTTGATTTCTTTTAGGTATGTCTTGTGGAAATGCTCCCATGAATTTATTGCCTCTGCCCTTCAAGGTAGAGACATTGTGATGCACCCATAAGCAGGCGAAAAGTTTGGTATCCCCCTATGATCTAGGGTCATGAGGAGTGGAATATAAGAACATGTTTGACATGACTGAAGGATCTATTTGAGCTTCACCATGCTAACCACCATGTGTTTCCAATTTAGTGTGTTGAATATTTATCATCCTAATGGGTGTCATTGAAAAGGGTAGAGCCATTATGTGATGAGCCCACACTACTAGTACCTTCAACATCTTGAGAGAAACTCCAAAGAGGAAGGTGGCACAGCAGCATCACATCACACAAGAGTCATCTGAAAATACAAGGGCAGAAGAAGACACCATTCTAAGGTGTCTTCATTCACACCAAAAATGTCAAGAGTGGCACCTCTTTGAATGGAAACAATGATTGAGGCTAGCTTGCTCACTAGCTTCCCTGCAGCTCCTATGCTTGCTTCACCTTCTTGAGTGAGGCCTCTTTTCTTCTTGGCAAGGCTTCTTTTGCACCCATCATAAGCAATTTGAAAGGCAAAAAAAGTGTCCCAAAAAACTTATGCCCATCAAAAGAAATGCATTGGAAATTTTTTTGCCAATCACATAAAAAAGCAAAATTTTGAATTAGGAAAAATGTTTTTTCTTATTCTTCGAGCCTTAACCTTTGTGTTTTTTTCTTTCGCACAACCTCTTTAAAGCTTTTGATTACTCAACAAGTATGAGTCAAGTCACCACCTACATTACCGTAGTACCTTTTCAGGTTTGGCATTAATTTGTCGAATAATTAATATAATTTGAAGATTTTGATTTGGTGCTAAGTTTTTAATTTTGAAATTTTTTGACATAAAGGGAATAAATTTATTAGCATTATTAAAATTTACATTTATTTCTTGTTGTGCTTTTGGTAAGAATAATGAAGGCTTCATAACTTTGATGAACCAGTTGTGGGTTTGAACCTAACCACATAACTTTGTTGAATTGGTGGTGGGTTTGAACTTGGCCACCTAGATTGAATTTTTGAGATTTTCAACATTCAGTATTTTTATTTTATTTTTTAATTCAACAAAAATGAAAATAATATAATTTGTGCCAAACCTAAAAAGGTGCTACCGTAGTCCCTTCACTTTTTGTTTAGGTGGTCTCTTAAAGCTTATATTTAATTTGAGAAACATAAAATTTGAATTCAAAACCCATGATTTAGTCTAAGGATGGGATATTTATAACAATTAAAAATAACCCAAATGTTTTTGAGATTTTTACCAATGTTGTGTGGTTATTTAAAATTTTTAATAAGTGATCATTTCAATTTGTAATTTTTTTCTTTAATCAAATAATTGCATGTTTTGATTATTTCAAAATGAGAAATAATTAATGGTTATTTTAGATCCAAAAAACTACGTGTTCTAGTTATTTAGAAAAATCAAAGAAACAACAATTTTTGTGAAAACTTTGATAAAGTACCAACAATCATAAAGATGGTTTTTTTGAATTTTTTTAAAAATGTGAAAACCATGGTCATATACCAAAACCAATTCTTGAATTTGATTTGTTTATCAAACTAATTCTTGATTGAAGTTGGAAACTTGGACATCATGATGTGAGTGTCATTATGTTTGAAGTGTGGTGCAACATGAAAAATAAATAAAATTGAATTCAAAATAATTGTAAAAAGTTCAAACTTTTCTTTTTTTTGTTGGTTTCATATACCTTGATATGCACATTTTGATGGAAAAGGTCAAAATTTTGATAACTCATCATGAGAAATGCATTTGTTGAAATTGCATGTCACATTGAAATACAAAATGAAATCTAACTTGTTAAAGAAAGTAGGTAAACCTATCAAAATACACCAAACACCTCTTAATGGCCAAATTGAACACAACAAATGATAGATATTTATAATTTTAGTGATGATGGTAACATTGGAGTTGGTATTGCGGGGGACAATTATAGGGTCAATAAGTTTTGTATTATCAAAATAAAATTTTGCTTTGAATGGAATGGAAATGTGACTTTTTGAATATGTGTATTTTTGAAGTTTTTTTCTTTTCAACACAACAATCATGGATGATAGAAGTGATGAACATATTTTAAATACCATGTCCACCAATTTGAATGACATTTATCTTCAATTCAATCGAATATGAATCTAATTGATTTTGAATTCAATTCAAGTTGTAGGCAAAGTCATTCAATATTTTCATTCAAATGAAATCAATTTAATTTTTTCATTATTTGCTTGTCACTAAAATGTGTTGTTATGCAAAGCCCAAATATTTAAAAGCAATTTAAATGAAATTTGGAGTTTGTACCATAGTATATGTGTGGGTTTTGCATGGAAACGTTCAAGTTTAAAGGAATCAACATATGTGTAATCAATGCATGGTTTTTTTTTAATGTTAAAAATTGTACAATTAATTTTGTAAACTTCTAAAATGTCTTTACATAATTATGTTTGAAATATATTATGAAAACATATGAAATAATTTGGAATGAATAGAAGATATAATATTCAAAAACATTTTTAAATCATTGTAACCAATATTTTTCATTGTTTAATGAATTCATAAATGATTGAAAGTGAAATATTTTTTGGGAAGATCCTTTAAACACATTGTTACATAATAATATAGTGCAACATCTTTTTTGGGTTATAAGATTTTTTACTGATTTTTTCTAATTTACAAATTATATGTTTTAAAAATATTTTAAAATAAGCAGTTATCTTTAAGTAGTCACAAAGGGCGCCATGTTGGCTCCTTTTAGCTTGAATGCACTTGCATGCAAATTGTTGGAAATCAACTCCTTAATAACTTATTGTTTTACCTACCTTTCACTTTACAAACATTCTTTAGTTTTGGCATTGCAAATGATATTTTGTCATGTTATTTTTAGATGTTTATCATGTTGATTTGATGTTCTTTTGAAGTGGTGGTTGGAAGGTTGGCACCTAGTCCATGAGCTGATGTTTTGGAGTTTGGTGTTTCAAAATATTGAAGTGATTTGTATGCATTTCATGTAACATTAAAACAAAAGTTGTTTGGGTGGGCCATGAGTTTCAATCATTCCTTTCAATATAATTTATGTTTATCATTATATCCATTTACATCAATGTTCAACATTATCACACCCTTGTCAAATTTTCAATATTTTGTTGGGTATAACTTTATAAACTTTAAATTTCATGGTTTTTTCTTGGTGGAAAATCATATAAGATAAATCTCAAATCTCGAATTATTTGCGAACTTGTTTAAATACCAAACTCCAAATAACTTTATCACCATGAATTCAAGCACTTTCATAACATGATCACAAATAACCATTCCATATTTTAATGCACTTCTAACCTCATTTTGGCATGTACAATGTCAAGAATATTAGTTTAATTGTTCAATTGAATCATAATTAGATTAATCCTAGGTTGGATTAATGTAATTAAATGTGTTTTGGTTTGGAACCAATTTAGGTGTAAACTAGGTTTAGGATATTTGGTGTTTAGGATATAATCCCATGTGATGTGTGATCTCAAATCACTTTTGGTGATTTGAGATTCCAAAACATATGGTGTTGTTTTTTTACAAGTTTTCTTGTGTTTTTATGCAAGTTTTGTTAGTGCATGTTGTGTGGATTTTATTGTGTGTTTTTAAACTTGGATTCCTATTTGTCGCAAGTGAGCAAATATTTTAAATCATCAAAAATCAATCAAGTTGTTTGTGTTACATTTAGATTTGTTTTGTTTTGTGAAACATAAATTTGGTTTTATTCTTTGCAAAGGAAATGACTTGTGGTTTTGGGACTTTTGCTTGAATGCCTTGTGGCACGTTTCTTGTTCCATTTTGTGGGTGTAATTGTATCATTCTTTGGGGAATTGAAACCCAACTAGGTATTGGGTACCTAAAGTGTGAAAAGGGTGTGAGGAACAAAAACAAGTGGAGAGGGAGGGCCTTGCCTATGCCACAAAAGCACCTCTCCATCTTTGTCTTTCTCCCTCTCTTTCTCATCCCTTCTCTCTTGTTCACATTAGCGATAGGGTGCAATAAGAAACAATGATGACATTAGAAACAAGCACCTCCACCACCACCATTGTTGAGCTTGGAGCTTAGGATGCGGTCCTTGTTTGATAGCACTAATAGGAGGTTGAACCACTAAGGGGAGGATGAGGGGAGGAAGAGGGGGGGGAGGGGTTCCCAAAAATGGCACCACCACCATCACCGAAGGCTTGAAGTCTCAACCAATCTTCATTAAAAAAACAACCCAAAAAAAAAAAACAAACAAACAAAGGGTGGGAGGATGGAAATTTACCTTCTTCCTTGTGTTGGCATTATCATGTGTTGCCAATAAAAGTATAACATGCAACTTAGGTGGTGGAGGGAGGGGCCAATAGTAGGATGAACAAAACTACATCACCATCATTGTTAAGCATTGAAACTTGTTAAGCCTTGTGTTGACCTAAAAGGTTCAAGACAATGGAAAGGCTCATGGAATGGGGGAAGGTTCAAAAAAGGGGGAAAAGGAGGTTCAATGTAGACCTCCCCTTTTTATCTTCATTTTTTCCAAAATTCCCAAACTTAAGGTTTGAAAGAAAACAAGTTTGAACCTAGTTTGAACCTACCACATGGTAAGATTTTTATTTTTAAATTTTTATTCCAGATCTTTAGATTTTTATTTTCATTTTCAAAAAAAATCATCCATATGGGCCTATTTTCATCCATCTAATTTTCCATCCTACCTAGTGGTTGAACAAGTTTAATGATTGGACATGGATTTTTAATAATACTTTTTCAAATTCAAATTTTTTGATCACATGATTGGACAATTAAATGAAATAATAATCAATTCCAAATTTCATTTGGGGATTAATTGGAATTTTTTAAAGAAATTCATATCTTTTGCATATATTGTTGGATCAAGGTGTCATCTTTGCCATTGAGTTCTTGAAGAGGATGCTTATGCGTGTGCAAAATTCCAACCCATTTGGGGACCCAAAAAAATTGACAAGTTTTCCACAAAAGTAGGAAATTGATGTGTGTGGTGGGCCTATTTTTGGTTGGATTTTTAACATCTTGGTGCTTATGTCAATAAGCACCCACTCTTATAATCGACAAGTGGTGAAATGATATGCCATCAATATTCAAGGAATGTCTTGCCATCAATTTTTAAATTCATATCATAATTCTTGAGTGGAAATTTGTGTTGTATGAAAAGTTTATTCCCATTTTATGTTCTTTTTGGGTACACCTATGATTCATTTTTATGTTGAAATATGGTTCATAAGTTGTCAAGAGCATGAATTAATGTGGGAAGTTGTGTGCCTTGCCCAACAATCAAATAAGGTGTATAATTCATGGATTGATCATTCCCCACTTGTGCATATTGTAATGCAAGATCCTTGGGGTGAAAGGTTACATGCCTTCCATTATTTAAGCAATTAGTCCTAAAGGTTATAATTGGTTTGGTTAATGACCAAGAGAGGACAACTCTCTTGTCTAAGTTGTTCTTGCATTGTATATCCACTTGACTTCATATGGATAAATTTCAATAATTCGTTTGAATATTTAGTTGGGGGGTTTAGGATATAACTTTTTGTTAGTGTTATTGTGGGTTACATTTAGAGGTGATGAAAATACCAACTCCGTTGTTTGGTTGTGGTGGTGAAATTAAGTTGATGATTGGTAGACCATAGATATTATGATCATAGTGAGCCCCATGTTTGTTTGGCCTTATCAAATGTTCTTAGTGGGTGCAAACACCTTGAATTAAGGTTACATTAAACCCACATGTTCAACATTTTGTAGGAAATAAGGTTTGGAACTTAAGGTTTAGGCATAGAAATCACCGTTCATAAAGGTGACATAGGATTTAAAAACAAGGAACATTTTGAATATAGGTGGTACCAGTGGGTTTACAAGGTGAAAGGTTTCGTTTCAACCATTAACACCATGATCATCATTGTTGCTAATAAGGGAATCTTGGGATTTGGATTCAAAATTTGCTATTGAATAATTATAGATTGTTACACCATTATGGAACATGGATGAATTTTATGGAACGACCAAAGGGCCTTGCTAATATTTGGGGTCGTTAACACCATAAAATTGGATTACTTCATTTAGGAATTTAATTAATTGGTGTGATATGCAACAACTGCATAATCCATAGCTATTCACATATTTCATGGCATGGAAAAGGTTGTTCCAACATTTGGAAAATCCATTGATGGATGATTATCACGATTTCAAACATGCCCATGAAATTGAGATTGAAGAATGGTAAGTGTATTTATCAAACCAATTATGTTTCCAACATCGGGGGTATTATGAATCTAAATGATGTTTCAACTTCAAGTACAACTACAACAACTCATAATAACAGTTTGATTAGTGATAACATGAATGTCAATGGAAGTGGGAATATTTGTGGTGCAACCACCAAATGTGGTGGTGCCATTTTTTCCATTTGTGCATGGGGTCATGTGCATGCATTCAACCTTATTGTGGAATGCATTTGATAGTTGTGAATAAATTATTAAAACTTTTAAAGAGAAAGATTATGGAGTTTGTAAATTTTTTGACATGAGCCCCATGAAAGCTTACAAGACACATATGTGTGGATGAAAAGGTTGATCATTTTGACACATGGGGTCACAAAAACATAAACTATTTAATTAACATTATATTTTGGACAAGGAATTTAGTGTGATGAGTGTGGGATGTTATTTTATTTTAACTCAAATCACCCACGTTGGTATTGTGATTTAGTTGTTGAAATGCATCAAATTGAACACAATAGAGGAATGGGTGTTGACTTTCAAGTTTAGAGATGACAATTTGAAGAACTTTTCAACATGTCAATTTTACAATCACAAGCAAACCAAATAAAGTCACATCACAAAAGACCAATGGGGTCAAACTAGAACAAGATGGTGTTTTCTCATCATATTTTGTTGAACAAGAAAGAGAGGATTTTTTTTGGAAATGTGGTGAACCTCGTTAACAAAATGATTACCTTTATCCATTTCAAAGGCACCACCTCCAACCCTAACCTTAGTTAACCATGTTCCCATTATAAAGTTTGTGGGCAATGATGTGAATCACTATTTCACCTTACATTTAAAGCTATGACAAGGTTAATAAAAAAATGTCAATGTTGGGAAAAATCAAGGTTTTGGAAAGGGCAATAAAGGGAAATGTGCAATTAATAAGGGGTCGAACACAAAACCAACTCTTTTCAACCCAACACCATGGAGGCAAAATTCACATGCCTTGGAGTTCTAATGACAAACATGACAACAAAAGTGAAATCTAATGCAAATGTTATAGGGAAAGCTCGTGAGTGAAAACAATACCATTTTTTAATTTAGATGTTAACCCATGTTATTTTTGTGGAATTAAAATTTCAGACCTATTAACCCCAAATGAAATTATGTTAAATATTGTAAAGTTCATATGTTTCGAAAAATAGTTGGAAACTAAATAAAGGTTTTAAATCGAATCAAAATGTTTTCAATGGTGCCACACGTAACAAGAGTAAATGTTTGAATTCTAGAATTATGGGGTGTTTAGTAAAAGGTGGACCCTCGATGTGGTGAAGTTCAACATCAAGTCCATCTCCCATAATCATTTGTGTTAGCAAACATTGGTTTTAACCTTCTAGGGCCATTGATATCTAATAATGTACTAGTGACATTGAGAAAGATGTTTGGTTCCACTTCTAGAACAAGAGCACCAAACAATTTGTTGGGGGTAACAATAATGATTTATTAGGTACCATTGTTTTTTACTAAAAAAATAGTTGTTCCCAATATTCAACTAAAAGTAATGTTCCATTTGGTGACAATATTATGTGAGGGTGGGGGAACACCAAGGGGTGGTGGTTATGTTGGATGACATTTTGGTAATAATTATAGTTTCCTAATGTATTTTTGAGGTTAAGTAAACAAAGGTACCTAAGGTCAAATCTTGGCATGTGGTTATAACTCAATTTCAATAAATTTTAGTAGTCCAACAATTGATATGGTAAGGGTCATTTTTTATGTGGTTATGGTGCATAATCAAGAAGGATGTTTCTAATTGAAAGGAGAATCAACATGACAATATCAACCCTAAAAGATTATATAGATTTAGATGTTGAACCCCTAATGTTGGGTGAGGTGGTAGTGTAAGGTATTAGATTAATCAATGCTAACCTTGAACCATGTTCGTACCAAATTTTGACATTGATGGGTGGGTTTTAAAAAAATAAAACATTAATGCATCATCAAGTTGTCATTGAGGTTAACCCCAATAAACTAAAAGATTATACCATAATGTGGGCTTGAACAATGGTTACACATCCTACATCCTATGACATATTGATTGGAGGTTTGACTTGGTAACATGTCACAAAAATTAAACCCATTGGATATGAGGGTGTATTCATAATCGGGGTACCAAAAAGAAATGACTTGTATTTAAAGGATTACAAAAGACAACTTTGGATTTTTGTTTATTTTACATTATTATAGTTGTAATGGATTGTTTTATGCCAATAGATAAAATGATATTTTGTTAAATTAATAAAAATATTTAAAAATAACTTGGATATTATGTAAATGTCATTTTGAATCTTGTAAACTAACTATATCATACGTCTAAATTGCATTTTTATTTTAAAGGAATCAAAAGGAATACATGAGGTCATATAATTGATTTCAAACTTTTTGTAAAACAAAAACATGCCCTTTTCTATGAAAATACATGTTCATTATATGAATTTGATGAAAAATCAAATTATACAATAATTTCAAAGTTTAGAAATTTTGAAAGAAAGGGCTACAAAGAAAATGACTCATTTTTAAACCATTTGAGAAAAACATTATGTTTAGCGGGTTCAAAATGTTTAGCTTTAGGTGCATGTCACATGTGTAAGAAATAATCTTGCCAAAAAAAAATTTGGTTATCCATTGAAATTCATTTTGGGAATTTCTGGAAATTTTTGCATTTTTGGTTATAAACCAAAATATTCATACATAATTATGTATGAATGTGAAAATTCACCATTATCACATGAATTATCTTAAATTGGACTATTCAATTCTTTTCACTTAAATTTAGTTCAAGTAAAAAAATATATTTGCAAAAAGTATTCCCACAAAAGTCTTAAAGTCCTTTTTCATTTTTTTAGAACCCCAACCATGAGTAAGCCATGGAATAATTCCAATGACTAAATATTTTTATTGGAGTTTTTTGAGACATTAATTCTAATACAATCATGGTGTTATAGTCTTACATCTAGGTACAATGGTACCATGACATGCAAAAAAGATCCACAAATTAGGCAGGTCTCCATGTAACACGTTATGATGTTGAAATAACAATATTCCAATTTGTTGCCAACATTGGCAATATAAGGTTACTAGTGTTTTCTATCAAACAATATCACATTGTTGGGGGCATAAGATTTGGACTAGATTGGGCCATTTAATTTGGTCATTTCAAGATGGTCATGTTAAAAAAATTCACAAGTTGGCATAAAGCAAAACCTTTTTAATTTAAATTATAACTTTTTAAAGAGTTGGTCCATGTTTTATAATATTTGCATACCTCATAAATGCAGTTGTGTACATGTTTGTTGAAAATTTGCTATAAATAATCATGATTTTTCAAAAGGTTCAACTTGATCAAAATGTTCACAATGACAAAAAAAGAATGTTCGGTTTTTCTACATCATGGGGCATGAAAGACACGTGGTTTTTTTAGTTGATTATTTTGACTCAAGTGATTTTTTACCAAGTGTCATATCATATATTTAATCAAAAGGGACAAACAAAAAAAGTTTGCCAAAACGACCATGGCTTAGTCAAATAAACCATATTGAATGGCAAAGGTTTAGTTAAATAAATCATATTCATTTGGCTAGTTATCCTACTTGTTATGCTTATGTTACCTACCTAAAACCTAGGCTATTAAAACCTATTGTAAATTATTTACCCTACGTTCTTCAAGGCTAGTGTTATTTAAAATATTTTTATTTTCTAGCCTATTTTAGGTTATTTTAAGTTATCCGAGGCTACTATTAGGCTAGGGTAAAATAATTAAAATTGCCTAAAATGATCAAGGGAAAAAAGCTTAGTAAAGTTTAACTTGAAAAGGTTAAAATAAATTGTGATACTGAATAATTTAAAATAATTTAGGTTAAAATAATCTTAATTAACTTCAATTAAATTTGAATAGACTAGACTAACTTATGGGTAAAATATCATATAATAACATTTAATGGAACAATCTAGATAACCTAGGGTCAAATAGCTTATAATAGCCAAAAATCACTTAGAATAGCTTAAATAACCTAAAACATAATGAAACAAAATAACCAAGAATAACCGAAGGTAAAATGATTTAAGATAATTAATAATAATTTAAAATAAATGAAGATATAATATCTTATAATAACCTAAAATAACGAAAAATGGCCTAAGATAATCTAAAATATCTTGAAATTAATAACCTAATAGTAGCCTAAAATGGATGAAAATAACCTAAGGTGCTAAAATTTAATGTATAATATCTTATAATAACCTAGGATTAATTAGCCTATAATAATAAAAAATAACTTAGGTTATAATAACCTATAATAACCAAAATTAACTTAAGCTTAAATAATTTAGAATAACCTAAAATATATACATTTAAAAAATGACACAGGGTAACATAACTTAGGATAACCTAAATAGAGTTTAAAGTAACCTAGAAGTAGCTTAAAATAACCTAACATTACATCAATATGTGTTCAAGTTCATTATGTGTTTCATTACATTTTAAGTGAAATTATATAAATTTATTTTGGTGAAATTGGCTAACCTTTTAGTAAACAAAGACCAATTGCTACAAATAAGTGAATTCATTAATAGTTAATTAAGAACCTAAGTTACGCACCTAGGAACCTTCATTAGGTTATTTAACCAAAGTTAAAAACTTAACCCACCAACCTAGGTTACAAATGTGAAAGTTTGAACCTTTCACCTATTATCATTTCCATGTTTGAAAACCAAGTCCTTAACCATTGAACTACTATTTAAATGAATAATATTTTTTTGTCATCACATATTATTATGCATTTTTTTTTACCTTAGGCAATTTTGGGTAATTTTTGGCTATTCTATCATAAATTATTTATAAGCTATTTTATCATAGGTTATTGTTGCCTATTTTACATCATTTTACCATAAACTATTGTTGATTATTCCATTGTAAACTATTGTTGGCTATTCCATCGTATTTTATTGTCAGTTATTCCATCATAGGTTATTGTTGGCTATTCTATGATATTTTACCATATTTTATTGTTGGTTATTCCATCATAGGCTATTGTTGGCTATTCCATCATAGGTTATTGTTGGTTATTCCATCATAGATTATTGTTAGTTATTCCATTATAAGTGATTATTGGTTATTGTAAATTATTTTACCATAGGTTATTTTTGGTTATTCTATCATAGGCTATTGTTGATTATTTTATCATAAGTTATTATTAACTATTTTAGGCTATTATTGGATAATCTAGGTTATTTATCATAGGCTACTATTGGCTATTATATTATAGGTTATTGTTGCCTATTATAAGTTATTTATCATAGGTTAATTTTGGCTATTATTGGTTATTCTAGCATAAATTATTATTGATTTTTTTACCATAGTCTATTTTAAACTGTTTTATTATAGGGTATTTTTGGTTGTTCTTAACAATTTTGATTTATTTTATTTTAGGTTATTATTGGTTATTTTATATTATCTATTATACATATTCCACCTTAAGTTATAATATGAAAATTTTTATATGTTATTTTATTTCAAGTTATTATATTATATTTCAAATTACTTTAAATTATTATACCTTAGGATAAAATAACATAAAATATAATGACCTTGAATAACTTAAGGTATAATTTGAAATAACATGTAATAATTTTAAATAAAATAACCTAAGGTATAAATAATTTTAATGGTGAAATAATTTAAACCATAATGAAATCACTAAAGTGCAATGAATTTATTTCACCTTTAAGTTCCCATAGTGATTCAAACTAGAGAGTTATACTTCACTTTTGTATTAGTGTTGGGTAGTTTAGGATACTTAAGGTAGGTAAGTTAGGCCACATAGGTAGGATAAGAAGAAATGTTCATAATCAAGTAATGACAAAAATTATTATTTGTTGAAAAAGTGGTGTAATGGTTAAAGACTTGGATTCTTAATGTGAAAATGAATGGTAGATGTTTTATTTGAATGTGTTTAATTTACCTAATTAGGGCCTAGCCTATCCCTTTAGGCCTATAGGTTAACCTAGTAGCCTAAGTACAATAGGGTAGGGTAAGTAAATAAATAAATAAATAATATTTGGGTATTTTTAAAACACAAAATTAGAAATTTTATGAATTGTTTCCCATATATCATTGTTTCATTTTACCAATAAAAAACCTAGTTAAATGAACCTATCAAAATAGCCAACTAAAAAGACTTAGTCAAAATGAATGTATCGAAATCGACTTGTCAAATTGGACAAGGGTGCAAAAAGACCAAATGTGGGGTCTTTCTTATTGATTTTTCCAACTGAAAAGACTATGATTTCTCATATGAATGTTCCACCATTGGGAGATTCTTGGCAATCTATGTTAACAAGATGGCAATTTAAATTTGGTCTTGAATCAATGAGCCAATGTAGGTAGATGCTACAACAATTAATTCATGGCCCATTGGTTCTAGTGGATGTGGATTAACCTTACACGATTAAAGGTGATTCAAACAAGCATATCAGTTCATTTTGATGTCACCCACATGTTTGGTGATGTGGGGGTGCTAGGATAGTTTGGCACCATCCTTAACAATCATAAGCCATGTTTTAAACCTTGGGTGTTGGGGATCATCTAGCTCAATGTATAGTTGATTGCAAAAACATGGGAGTGGAAAATTGGTTTCATAATTACAAAAGGTAAAATGTGTAAAACACAATGATTATTGCAAAATATATTAGGTGTTTTGCATTTTGTTTGAAAAAACTAGGTCAATTGAAAAGACAAGAGATCTACATCATACTTGAGGACAATAATCAAATTTTAAATAACCTCACAAGTTTAGTGAAATGGAAAAAACCTTGGTTGAGGCTTGAACAATAAAATTGTTGAAAGCTAGTTTGGGAAAATTGTTGAAGGTTGAGTGTGCTTCATTAATAACGATGCTAGCCAAAAATGACATTTTTGGCAATTGGACAACATTACGCTACATGTGTGAAAATTATAGGCCGATGGACAAGCGAGTCCATTTTGAAAAGTATTTTGTGCCCTCACTTGAAAGAGATCTTTGATGCCCTTGGGTAATCTAAGGTTTTTTAACACCTTGGCTTTACGTTTTGGCTACCATTACTTGCCATTGAGGGAATGCAACAAGTTCAAGTGACATTTTGAAAATCGAGGCTCATGGGAAAGATTGTTTATACAAATGCTGATTTTTACCATTTAGTTTAGAGAAAGCCCTTGTAAAATTTCAAAGGGTTATGGATTGGGTTTTGGCTAGTTATTTCAGGAATGTCCTTTTTCTTTGGCCTTACCTACTACTTATATGTTTAGTTTTCTAGGTTTCCAACTTCCTTTCTTCCAATTCTCTCTACTTAGTTTTACCATCTAATCTTCTTGTATGCTCAATGCAATTGCCCTATCACTCAATCTTCACATGTCCAAAAATTTGCAGACTATTACAGTTGAGGATTATTGCGATGCACTGGTGCCCAGAGGAAAAATAAATGAGATTATTAGGCCCTACCCAATTCATGCAAAATCAATAGAATTCAAAATTTCAAGCCAAATAAGTCACAAAGCATCTCAATGTCAAACCAACAAGCTCCTTATGGTAACCTTTTTTTTTTTTTTTTTAAAATTGAAAAATGAGTCTTCAGCTACCCTATACAGTTCCGGAGCCAGAGTGAACCAGCAGCACCCACCAGTCCAAATGAAGGATGGATGATAAGTAATGAGGAATTCAAAAGAGTTTTTTCTGTTGGGTTCCAGTTCTCAAGCTAACCATGGTGGTTAGCTCCCTTGCTTTTTTTTTTCCCTTTAAACATAGTAACATACCTACTAACAAGTCAAGCAGGTTGTTAATAGGTAGATAGTAAAATCAGCCCTTAGCTAGGTATAAACTATAAACCATCTAATTTACCCAGTAGTAAGTCCCCTATTTTCATACCCATCTACCCATACCTAGGACTTACTTCTTACAGAAGGGGTAACCAAGGTGAAACCATACATTAACTCACTTGAGGTTCAAACACAACTGAGTCATAATATAACTGGCATCCGATGGATGGTGTGCTGGTGGGTTGCTGGTTCACTCTGGCCAATTCGTCAGAGTTTGGAGTCAAATTAAGCGCAATTGTGTAAACTTTGTCATATAGACTTAAGACAAAAGCTTTTTGAAGCACATCTACTACACATGCCTAGAATTTGTTGTACCAACAAGCCCCTTCTATAGTGAAGTCTTCTGCTTAGCTCAACATCCCAGGATGCATACACATCTGCACCACAACACCCCGGAGTGAACCATGGATGTGTGTGTGTTGTTAGTTGTCAAAAAGCAGGACGAAGACCATGTGATGAGTTTACCATAGAAAGTAGACTAAGGAACAAGGCTCTTAGTATTGAAAGTCATACAAGGTTTTTTTAGATGTGCAAGGGAATATGGGGACCTACTAGTCAACAATACCCTACTTACAACCTTGGCAGCATTCCACACTAGTTATATTTTTTTCAGAATTTTTGAAAATTACAAAAAGAAAAATTTCAAATTTTATGAAAAAAAAAGTTTTTGAAAGGAAAAATATGGAATTTTCCAGAATATTCTCTTTGTTTCTTGTATTTTTTTGGATTTTGGTGTTTGTAACATGTTCACACTAAGCTTAAAGAATTTGATAGTTTCATGAAAGAAATCAACAGCTTTCTGGGTCCTTTTTTCTAAAATTTATTTCAATTTTTGAGAACCATGATTATATATGTCAGAGCACGTTCTTTTGAATTTTTTGGGAGTAAAGTGCTGTTTCTAATAACCACACAAGGCTCAACATAACCCCTCTGGAGTCTGGACCTGCCCTTCTCCTACACTAAAGTCTGCTTTCAAATTGTGAAACCCTGGTAAAACTCCATTAAACAAGGCACCCAGCAAGAAGGGGGGGGGGTGGAGAAAGAAGGAACAAAGAGAGAGGATCCAAGTCCCAGTCAAGAGAGCCAAACCCAGAGTGACTCACTAATGCTTAGCATTAGCCTAATTCCTATACACCTCAGCAAAGACACTAGACATTAGAGTTATCCATAAAGTCACCCTGTCTTTGGGCCTCCTTTCACCCCCCCCTCTTTCAGTGGTATCTGCAAAGTAAGGAAAGTTTATTAAATCTCAGTATGAAATGCTGAAACTCAGCATTTAATGCACAAGGTTCAAGAGTAATTACAGAGGTAAGAGGAGTGAAAATATATGTTGCGACAATGGAGGCGATAAGGAAAGACAGGATGAAATTCAGTTTAGGAACCTACCGCCAAAATCCATGGTTTCCTGAGTTTCTCAAAATATTCAAAGAACTGGTTTTGACATATAACCATGGATCTCAAAAACATATAAATTATTCAAGGGTCAGGATCGTCGGTTCTTTGATTCTAATTTTAAAAAAAAAATCGGGACCAATGGTTCTTTCCTAGTATATCTAACCAACCGGGCTACCTGGACTTTTGTGGCCCACTCCCTCTTTGGTTCCGTCTTCCTAGACCTTACCAACCGGGCTTCCTAGACTTCTGGCCCACTCCCTCTTTGGTTCCGTCTTCCTAGACCTTACCAACCGGGCTTCCTAGACTTCTGGCCCACTCCGTCTTTGGTTCCGTCTTCCTAGACCTTACTAACCGGGCTCCCTCTTTTGGTTTCCGCCCTCGTCGGCCGGACTTGACTAGTCTTCGGTTACCACCCTAGTAGACCATACCACACTGGGCTTCCTTGGACTTGTACCCGCCTTCCCTGTTTGGTTTTTATCCTAGTACACTTAACGTCACTGGTCTTCCTGTACTGGAACGCCACTCCCTGTTTGGTTTGCGCCCTTGTGGACTTTTACATCACTGCACTTCCTGGACTTGTGGCCCCACCCCCCTCTTTGGTTCCCATCCCCCCACTCGAAGCCCGGACCTACTCCCCTGGCGCAGAGAACTTCCCGTCGCATCCACGACGGTGGAGACGATGGATCCTTGGAGTCCATGGAGATTTTTGTCGAAGGAGTTTGACGAATGTTGAGGGAAGAAAACGGGTCCAGAAAGTATGTATGAAATGAACGAGGACAGAAGGAGGTTACAACAGTGTTGAGGTATGGCGGAAATCTCACGTTATTTAGCTTGAAAACCTCGTTGTGCACAGAGACAGAGACAGAGAGAGATCTGAGTCCTTTTGTGTTTGTGACTGGGAAGAAAATCATCAGCTTCTTTGTTTTGGAAGGAGAATCGAACGGAGAGCACGGAGTGAGTGTGCAATATACTGCTGCAGTTGAAGTACATACACCATGGGACAGACGGTATGTCTTTCTTGCTTGACAGATTGTGTTGATAGGAGAATTTTTCTTGAGGAATTGTTGAATCATTCACGGCATACAGGAGACAGGCGATTGTACAACAGATGCTTTTGGAAACCTCGTTGTGGAGAGCGATCTGAGACCTTTTTCTTAAAGGCTGGGAAGAAATCCTCAGCTTCTGTGCAGGAAGGAGATCACAAAGGAGAGCGGAGAGTGTGGCATACCACTGCACATACTACTGCAGTTGAAGTACAACCATGGGACACAGAGAGTATGACTTTCTTGCTTGACAGATTGTGTTGATAGGAGTATTTACTAAGGGAATTGTTGAATCCATTTCATGGCATACCACGTACCACCACCAGCACCTTCTTCCAACAACCACAGCAGGAGACAGGTGATGGCAGCACAACAGATGATTCTGCCTGCTAGCCCTTCCAGCTCATCACTGGTACAAAACCTTGTTAACCTAGCACAGCAGGTGGCTATGTGTGAGAGGTCAGCAGTTTGTCAGAAAAGGAATGGTGCAAACATGAGTCGCATAGTCAAGCTTCTTTCTCCACTTCTGGAAGAGATTAGGGATTCTCTTCATCCTTTGCCTCCCTCTGCAGTGATGGTATTACATGAATTGCAGCTCATCATGCAGCGTGCAAAGCAACTGTTAGAGGAATGTCGGAAGAAAAGCTGCTTCTGCCTGTTGATGAGGATCATACTCATCTCTGAGGAGTTCTATAATCTCACGAAAAGCTTGTCTCAAGCATTGGAATCTCTCCCTTTGGAACTCTTGGAGTTGTCAGATGAGATTAAGGAGCAGGTGGAGCTCGTGCGCACGCAAGTGCAAAGAGGACAGCTGTATGTGGATCCTGTGGAGGAACATTTGCATGAAGAGGTGGCTGACATGCTAAAGAACTTGGAGAGGGAGGAGATTCCAGATCTTTCAGGCCTTCGGAAGCTGTTCACAATGCTTCATCTCAACAGCAATGGGGATTGTGAGAGGGAGATGCAGAAACTGGAGGATGAACTGACCATTGATTCTGACAACCCTGACAATATGGTCATTACTAGCTTGATCAGCTTTGTGCACTATGGTAAGTGTGTCCTCTATGGAGTGATGCAGACGGAAGGCTCTGAGAACTCCTCCCGTGAACCTGGAAACTCTTGTGTGGTTGATGTCGGGGAGCTTTCATCCAGTGGCAGAGGAGGGTGTTCCAGTAGTCCTCCAGATGAGTTCCGTTGTCCCATCAGCCTTGACCTCATGAGTGACCCTGTCATTGTTGCCAGTGGTCACACCTATGATAGAGCATCAATTACAAGATGGATAGATGCAGGGAACCAGACATGTTTCAAGAGTGGACAGAAGCTTTCACATCTGAGCTTGATTCCCAATTATGCTCTCCGAAGTCTCATTAGCCAGTGGTGTGAAGATCATCACATTCCATTTGACAAGCAAGACAAAGTGAGCAAGAAGGGAAGCAGCATGGAGCACATTGCAACTACGAAAGCTGCTTTGGAGGCTACAAAGGTTACAGCATCATTTCTTGTGGGAAAACTTGTTACTGGCTCCCCTGAGGCTCAGAAGCAGGCAGCATATGAGCTTAGGCTACTGGCAAAATGCAGCATGGACAATCGTATGTGTATAGCTGATGCAGGAGCAATTCCTTTACTTGTGTCACTCCTCTCATCAAAGGATTCTAAGACTCAGGAGAATGCAGTCACTGCACTTCTGAATCTGTCCATCTTTGACAAGAACAAGGTGCTAATCATGGCTGCAGAGGCTTTGGATCCTATCATTGAGGTTCTGAGATCTGCCACAAGCATGGAGGCAAGGGAGAATGCGGCAGCCACTCTGTTCAGCCTGTCAGTGGTGGATGATTACAAGGTCCAGATTGGAAGCAAGCCGATGGCAATTAATGCATTAGTTGTGCTGTTACGCGATGGTACTCCTCAGAGGGGGAAGAAGGATGCAGCAACTGCATTGTTGAATCTTGCAGTCTATCATGACAATAAGCCCAAGATTGTGTCTGCTGGCATTGTGCCAATAATATTCTCTCTACTGCAAGATGATGAAGCAGAAGAGATCAGAGATGACACATTGGCAGTCCTTGCTCTTATTGCTGGATGTCCTGATGGCCTTGCAGCAATCAACATGGAGGCAACTGCAATCCCAGTGCTGGTAGGGCTTCTAAGGTTAGGGTCTTCAAGGGGAAAGGAGAATGCCGTTGTGGTTTTGCATGCATTGTGCAAAAGTGGGGGAGAGGAAGTTTTATCCAGTGTGTTGCAGGTTAAAGATGCTCGTCCTTATTTGTATTCCTTGATAACACTGGGGACACCCCGGGCCAAACGGAGGGCAACCTCCATTCTCAAACTTCTCCAGAGATGGGAGCCAGTCGATTACAGCACCTCCAGCAATATCTACACCTCCATTGACATGAGCACCGGACTATAATATGCAGCAAATCTCTAAAGAATAGGATGCACGGTTTACTTGTGTCTCGCTTGTTACTTGAGACAGTGTTCTTCACACAGAGGTCAGTCCTCCTTCAGTCTGTTTTGTTGTAAAATAGTGATGGGATTACATTCATAATTTGAAGACAAGGTAAAAAAAATGAAGATCTCACAAGGGAATTTGATTAGGTTGTCAATATTCTCTAAACTTCTATCCTCATGTCCACTAAATATGGAAGTGACAATGTGGTTTGTCACTACACATTATCAGATCAGTGGTTTTCGTAGTGTATGAATCTGTCAAAATGCAGATGATGCTTTGTCATAAATATTAACTCTCTCCCTATACAGATCAGTGCGTCACAAACCATGCCAATTGCAATTGTATTGTTCCTACTCTGGCTGTAACTGATGGGAAATATGACATTGGAGTCATGGAATTGGTGATCACACTGTCTGTGGCTCTCGTTTTGATCCAGTAAATAGTTGGGGTTTGAACTGGTGTTTGAATTGCAGGAGGATTTGTATGCATTTTGTGTCTGAAAATTTCTTCTCATGGTCAGGCTCTCATCTGATTGTGCAGTTGTGAGGAACTTACAATGGGTTTCTTACAAGAAAATTGAGCTTCTGAAGGATGAGACTTTGTGTGGCCATTTTTGGACATTTTCCAGAGCCTAAACTTTTGGTCTTAGTGCCCAGTAGGTGTCTAACATCTTAGCTGTTGACAACTGATACATTGCAGCAAATCTCCAGAATGGGCCCAAAATTCCTCACCGTTTGATGTGGAAGATCATGATGTTGGTGTGAGGGAGTGTACAAGGATTTGGGGGGTTTGTTGCCACATGGAGACATTTATGATGGAGCCAAAGAGATTCACAAAAGGTATGGTGTTTTGATGAAATTTGGGTATGAAGGATTTTGGCTGTTTAGTTTTAGGAGCAACTAAAAAACATCCATTGTAACACTCTATCTAAGCCAACATTATACATGAAGTAATGGAATTTACAGGCTTTGTTGGAGAGTTGACACAATGTGTGTGTGGTTTGTGTTTATTTTTTCACAAGTTATATATAGTGGTAACAAAAAAGCTTGTGAAGTAAACAAGCAAAGCTACATAAATTGTTGCTAGTATTGGAACTAGGGTTAGTGAAGGATTGTTAGTGAATCACTTTGGGTTAGAACCACAAGGCAAGGTGCAAGCAGTCATAAGCAATCATTCATATATATATTGTATCTTGTTATTAAGTCTAGGTAATCTTGATGGGAGGGCAAGCAGATAATTTCTACGACACTCAATTGGCACTGAACCTTGTGCAAGGTTTAGGGTTTAAGGCAATTCTAAATTCAATGTTGTTTCTCTACCTTGTTCATTTGGTTTTGGTTTTGTTGGACTGCATGATAGGGGGCGCTAAAATTCCAGTTGTAAAGACTGAGGTGAGTGACTATGTTTGGATCACAGTTTGGCACATCAATTGTTGGACATCATGTTGGAGACCATTTTTTTTTGCATGTTTGCAAGAAATGTTGGGCATTGTATGCAAACCATATGTAGCCTATAGTTGTTTCCAAGGTTGATGACCTTATGTCTCTTATATCAATTAAATGAGGAGTGGGTTTACATCATCATGAGGCCTTGCCATATGCTACTTAAAGTATGGGAAGTAGGTCCTTGGGAGAATGGGCAATCACAATTGGATAGGAATTGTTTGGTGTCCCCTTTTATAATGAAAAGAGGGTTATGACTTTCAATCAAGCTTATTTGGTAGACTATGGGCCTATTTTTTACTTCTTTTTCCCTTTATTTGTAATGAAATATGGAACTCATAACCTTTGGAATTTCAATAGTTGCAAGGATTGCAAGGATTCTATCAACAATGGTACTTTGAGTTACGATTGTGCTAACCAAATGGTCAAGTTTTGCAACAACTATGCTAGAGACTTAGACATTTGTGGGAGGAGAAAGGGGGCAAGTAGTAATGGGGTTTTGTCCAACGAATTAGGACAAGGTGGTGGCACATCTTAGGCTAGTGCTTGGATAGGATTGGTAACAAGAAGCCAACATACATCAATAAGGTTTGATCTGATTTATTAAATCTTAGTACGAAATGCTGAAACTTAGCATTTAATGCACAAGGTTTGAGACTAATTATATAGTAGTTGTATAAGTAGGGGCAGTGAAAATATATGTAGCAGCCATGGAGGCGCTCAGGGAAAAGGAAAAATCTTTCTCCTTTCACCGGCAATCCCCTCTTTTAGTGGTATTAACATTTTATTAAATCTCAGTATGAAATGCTGAAACTCAACATTTAGTGGACTTTGATGTACAAGGTTCAAGACTAATTATGATAGTTGTGCAAGTAGAAGCAGGGAAAATATATGTAGCAATAGTGCAGGCGCTCAAGAAATAAAGATCGGATGAAACTTGGTTTTTCACAAAATTAAATTTTTTGAGTTACAGTCCATTAATGCTCATTTTTGGAAACTGCCTTTGAATATTAGTGGGTTTAAAATGTATGAGACTTGGCATTTTGAAACTCGATCGAAATTTTTCTTTCAAGATTTTGAAACCATGTTTAGATCTCTTGAGGAATACTTTTAAAATGAATTTGAGAACCAAGGCAGGTCTTGTAAAAACTTCTGAAACCTGGACCCAGAGGGTCTTAAAAAAACCTGAGAACTGCCCAACACTCATCTCATCATCTTGCAACACTTGCACTACTTTGTAGATTAGGCAATCAAAGTTACAAATATCTTCTATTGGCAGCCTTTGGGATTGTAGACATGATACTAGTTCCATCATTTTAAAGCATTTTTCTCGAGTGTGAATTGATCGAATGCACTTCAGATTAAGTTGTTTATGAATCTGAAGGAAAAAACTCCCATTACTTGTGAGCACACGATGCAACCAATACTTTTATTGTTTTGAAAATAATTTTACATTGAAGTTGAATCAACTTCAAAATTTTGACATTGGAGAAATTTATAATTCTCACAATTTAGTTTCAAAATTTGTGCATGTCTCTTTGAGCTTATGATGAATTTTATCAAGTTTCAAATCATTGTTGTATGCTTTTTTTTATTCCCCTCTTGGTTGAACCTTGTAATATGATAGTCTCCTTTTCAATAAATTACAACTTGAATTAATCTAAATATGGGTAACAAAGGTAGCATGGACTTGACATTCATTATCATTAGAGTCATCTAGGAACCAAGGAAGCCCAAGAAGTTTTTAGAAGATGTTCTTTCCCTGATAGAAGGTGATATATATTAAACTACTTTAGGGTAAGTGCATGATAGGGTGGAACAAAAAGTGACAAGAGTTCCTAATCCAAAAGTTCCTTTCCTTTGTATTTTTTTCAAGCCTTGAGATTTTTTGTAGTTAGATAGCAACAATGCATCAAAAAAAATTAAATTAATTCATTAAATTATTTTATTCCTTGTATAGTTCATTGCTTATAACATGGTTGCAAAATCTTAACTCAATTCATTTAGTTTTTCAGATGAAATGAACTTTTGAACAATATATGGATTTTTTCACCAAATAGAGGTCTATAGTTAATAAACTTCATTAAATATGAATTACAAACTTTTCAATCTTGCTTTCATTATTAGATTTTTTAACTAAAACCAAGTCCCTAATAATTTTTGAAGTCCATCATAAAAAAAAACCAAAGTCCATCCACTTAATGTTGTCACTATTATAAATCATGATTTTTAATTTTAATTGTTCATAACTCTTATAATTTTATAAATTTTTATGCCAATCAATTACATTATGTGCATATTGAATTTTATAACTTCAAAATGAGCCCCATTTAATAATTCCATTATATTAAAAAAATGTGACAATTATAGTAACATCTAGGTAGAAAAAAAAAGGTTTAAGTTATTGCCAAATTGGTACACCCTATCATGCATTCATGTTTTGGTCTTGAAGATAGTGTAAACAAAAGTGGATTAGGCTAATTAGCCATACAACATTTCTAATCAGTATATTGTATGGGCTACAACCATGAAATGCAATATTAGTATATTTGTCCCTTATGCTTTTCATAGCCCACTTTATATATATCCCTAGACATGTGATTGGTCAAAACATCCATATGAAAACTTAAAGAGATTAATGTGAAATGGAATAAAACATACAAACAACAAAATTCATGGCATTTCAAAATTTTCAAAACGAGATTTATTGAATTAAGAAAGTTTCAATGCATTTCTCTTAAATTATTCATTTGATGGTGTTCACTTTCAAATTTTTATTTTGATATTATTATGAAGTGTTTTTTTGAATCCACGTGTTTCATTTTCTTTGTGTGACAAATGCAATGTCAAAGTTTCAAAAGTCCGTTATGAAATCCAATATTTTTAGAATAATTCATCCATAATTTTTAATATGATTATCACTAAAGTTTATTGCAACATGGATAATAAAAAAATTAACAAGGTTAATGTTGAATATGACTTTAAATTTTAAGTTCATTTACAATCCATCTAATTATGTGTTCACCCTACGAAGTCCAAATCCCTCCACTAGTTACCAAAAAAAGTATAATGAACATGTAAGTTGACTACAAAGTTGCCAAGTCCTAATATTAGTTTTTTTCATTTGTATAATAAGTGATTTGCTAAGTCCAAATCCCTATATTACCTATAGAAATTGGACTTTCAATAACTCGATATGTTAATTTTAGGGGAATGGTTTGATCAAAAGGAAACTAAACAAATGAATGTTCTCTTTTGCCCCTTGTTGTCCATCAATCAAATGGGCTACTATGATGCCTTACACATATTACTTCCCATAGTGGACAAGTCTATGGACACAACAATTTTGAACCTACATTAAATCAACACCATGTTTCATGTGACTTGCACATGTTGAAAAATTGAAAGAAATTCGACAATTTATAAACAAATTGTGGAAAGGAGAAATTGCAACAAAAAGTTCTTTGATTTTTTCGAATAAAAATAAAGTTAAAAGGTTGCACCAATCAACTTGGACCAAAATGCATTAGACCCAATTAGCACAATATTGTGAAAGTCTAGTATTTGAAACAAGGTATTGTAACCAAAAAGGCATGAGGGAAAACTTAAATAACCTCAATTGCCTTCTATTGTGGAAGAAAAAGAAAATCTCACTTTACAACCTACCTTTCTCTTTTGGAAAGAAAAGAACAAAAAGAGTAAAAGAAATGGGGTTTTCTTCCATAAATAGGCATCAAGGTGTATGTATTATATAGTGACTCATTTTAGGCAAATATAACACCCCGTGCAAGTCCCCAATAATTTTCTTAAAAATGTCCAAATGAATATGATTATCATTTTCAAGGATTTTATTATTGCAATCTTTGATTACTAACTACTCACCCACTTATGAAACTTTTAAAACCTTAGTCAAAACTTGTATCAAATGATGATGATGTCATATGCTAGGGTAGATGCTATTCAAATTTTTTAAAAGGAAAACTTTAAAATCCTACATGACTGGAAGTTCAACTAGAGATTTTTTAACATGTTCATTAAGCACAAATGTTTTTAAGAATTAAAAAAAAAAATCTATTTTGAAAGGACTTTTAAAAATAAGGTTAAATTCTAACTTTCTAAACATTCATAAATATCATTTGGTTAATGTTTAAAAAATAATAATTTCACACCTAACTTTATTATTTCATTTCTTAACACTTACTTAATCATTATAAACAATTTGAAATGAAATTCAATATGAAAATTTCAATTTTCTTAACAATTCAATTAGTTGACCAATCCATATTTTTGAACTTCAAAAGTTTAGTACAAACAATGTGTGTATTATTTTCAAATTTTAATTATATAAACATTTCCTAATCAAGTTGTAGTGATAATTCAATTGTGAATGTATAAATTTAAGGTTTTGTTATTTGCCACAAGCATGAAAAAACAAGGCATTCTACAAAAATAAAGACTATGACACCAAAAGCAAACAATCACCTGTCAAACTACATGCAATCACCTATCAAATTACAAAGGGAAAACTCAAAGACTGAAAGTTCTCGTATGAAGAAGGAGCCCAAAAGCAAGACTTCATTGGAAAGGGATGTATCAAATTGCATATCATATGTTTAAAAAGAAGTGGAGCACTTCACTTAAAACTAATCAACCTTTTTTGAGATTGACCCTTCTAAATGGACACAACCAAAGCAATTTCACATATTCCTACTCAACTCTTGACACTCTCAAACCTAGACACCTAGATTCTTATGTGTGAAGACATGCACATCGGAAAATTGTACAAAGACACATGGATTGAAAACAAACATCCAAGGCTTGATTGAAGATATATCAAATCCTCTAGATATTTCAAATATCCCTTTTACTCTAGAGTAGATATTCATTTTACTCCATTCACATCAAGATACCTCTCCAAAAGCCAATTCCAAGATATGCAAAATCATACTCATCCGATTGCGATTCTAACAACTCTAATAGTCCCCCAAAATTTTCTATCTCCACACCTTTTTCACCAGCATCATTCACCACTACCAAATCAATTCTTTCCTTCCTAGTAGTTTTTGGCAAGTGCACCACACACTCATTTTACCTAGATCATATTCCTTCAACCTTGCTCCATGAACTTTTCAATTCTCAAAGCTTCACATTCAAAACACTAAGTTCAAGTTCCAATTGTGAAAAATAAATTAGAATGGTTTCAGTTCTAGTAATGGGGGGTATTCTTGGAATAAGGAGCCTAGGACAAGAAGGTAGTCAAGTCCAGCCCCACATAATGGTGGAAGTCCCCCACTCATAGGCCTTACCGATCATAAAGCACAAGGTGAACATTATTGCAAGTGTAAACAGAAATGTAGATCACATTGTGGTAGGAGTGAAAGGCACCATATGTACAAGAGGCCTCTTACACCCACTGTAGGTGACCTCTTAGCCAGATTTAAGAAGCCTCTTGTATGTGTTTTGTTGCTTTTGAGAAGGTGTTTATTTATGTGTCTAAGGTGTCCTCCAAAATATACTAGGAAAATTCCTCCAAACACTTTACAAGCATGAAAAAATGCTTTTCCACCTTTTGCACTACATATAGGCCTCTGTCCAACAATGCTCTTCATCTCTATACCAGGATGTCAAGCTTTGTGAACTCTTTGTTTCTGGGAGCTCTTCCTCACACAAGAAGCAATATGTGTGGGTGAATTTTGAGCAACATATATATTTGTCCCAATTTTCTCTTGCTCAAACATTTGTTCCTCCTTTCTAGTGGCTTGGACTCAAATTGCTTACCATGTGGAAATGTCGATGTCTCCACTCCACCCCAAGAGGCAGCTCTGATCTCTTGATGTATACAACTATGAGCTGGAAGTGGTTTGCAACATGGTCATGTCAAGCACATTCATGATCTTCAAGATTACTTTCTACCTCCCTTGCCCATTATGCGGGGTATGTCACCAAGTTTGCCTCTAACAGGCTCACCTAGCACCTTACCCAACATAATGGGCAGGGGTTTGACCATTCAATAGTACAAAAACATCATTCATTTCAGAATAGATTTTGTTCCTTGTGCCCACTTGTGTAAGTTCTTACCATTAGAGCATTCAGAAGAGCAAATTACTTCCACCATCAATGGTTATGGTAACATGGCAAATACAAAGAGGCTGAAAGTGGCCAAACAAGTTTGAGTCTTAATGGCCAGTAGCCCTGCATGTTTCCCACACAATGCCTAGGATAAACTTTCTCAATGCAATTCAAAAGACACAGAAACTCAATGAGGAATTTACCCTAACTCTTTGAACAAGCTCTGCTCCACTCATGTCCCAAAACCCGGATTGCTCCATCTGCAGTAATGCACAATATCGACAATTCATACAATATGTCTACAATCATGGTCATCTTCCACTTCCAAAGAACCATCTTGCAGGTACCCAACATTAAGGGTTGTCACCTGTGCTCCAGGACTTGCAGGTTTTTCTAACAGTCTAGATCCAGACCACCTACAATTCCTTTCTAATAAAAACCTTCTTCATATGATATACAGGATTTCTCACATACAAGCATGGTCTGGCAATTTACAGAATATTTGTACAGACAGCTAGAGAATAACACAATAACAACAATTCAAATCATTCTTGAAATGTTTTCACTGGCCCAGTATATTACTCCAAATCAGAACAAAATTCAGCCTCACATATGTGAAGGTGCAGATCAGAGGAAGGTGCTGCATTGTTCCTAGAAGTATCAGCAAGTCCTCCATCTTAAGTTCTGAAGATGTGAAAAGTGATCAGCCAACTAGTCAGTCAAATTTTAAGGGCTAACATTATTGACTAAAACAATTGACTCAAGAAACATCGATAAAGGGAACTGTTCACTTAATAACAGGGTCTCTTGTCAAATTGGTAGTGGCATGTTGTTCAGCTGGAAGCAATTTAAAAGGTCTGATTTCAGCCTACATATGTAATGGAAACGGAGGGCAGACTTTCCCACATATTAATGTTAAGAAACAGAGATAGGTATGCTGAGGTGTCTTTCACACACCAAAAGCAATTACACCTCCTTTCCCTGGCCTCTTCACAATCAAATGTATAATCAATTTCAAGCACTACTCTACAAATTCTGCAACTTCTGGAGCACCCAATCTCAACCTTGCAAGTGGTTGTACCTTCTGTACAAATCACGTTACTGATGCCTATGAGGTGGGGATCTCATTCTTTGTGCACCCCGTGTTCTGTTCCCAGTCTTATCCTGAAAAGCACTTTGTGCTCTCAGGACACCTCCTGCTTGATAGGGTTAAGTCCTCTTCGAGGTTGAAGCACTAACACTGCCACCCAGGAAAAAAACCACAGGTCACAACCCTGCTGGCACCACTGACATGCGCTTCAAGAAATTGCTGATAGTTTGGGAGACTTCCAGCACCAGCAGAATCTATCAGTGATATTTCTAAAGATAAATTTGTCAAACACGACCAGGCAAATCTTGACCTTCACATGAAGAATGATGGGCAACATTTCCACAACTCAAAAAGCAAATAAACTCATAAAATGCCTGTTATTCTGCAGTAACCACCCTCTCTAATCCCTGATAACAATCCTGAGCGTTGACAGGTTGGAGGAGCTTTGCCATCTGTATCATGGATAAGGTGTCATAGAGTCCTACCTGATAATAGTGTTCTGCAACCTATAGTTCATTGGGCCACTGGACATAACACTAGCTGGATGCCAGAAATTAGAAGTGGAGCCTGGAAGATGCTATGAATATTTAAAAGGGGGTGTTTAAAACTCTGATTCAGGACTCAGTGGCAGAAACACCTGCTCGAATAACTCTGGAGATTGCTGCATCTTTTATGAGGTGAAGTACCAGATGATGCAGCCGCTAGATCTTTACATGGTGATTGTCAAAGGATCATGGTCAGCAATACCACTATCAGCAGTGCCCACCTTCCTGCTTAGGTTCACCAATATTATTAAACAATAATAGTTCGTCTGATGAAAAAAGTGTTGAGTGAGTTTAGAAAGGTCAATAGGTGCTGTTGTGAACCTTTTCAACTCATCCTCAATGTCTGGGAGTGGCAGCTTCCAGAAGTTCCATGAGTTGTAATCCTCCTGTCCACCACAGTGCCACCCCAGTCCACTTACTGAGGATATCATAGAACAGACCATAAAATCATGTGGCAATTTGGCCATTCCTAATGGTGGTGCATTGACAAGGAAGAGAAGCTCAAATGTGCAAAAAGACTGAAGTTAAGCACTTTTCTTGAAGGATTTGGCAGACAGTGCAATGAATGAGATAGCAGGGTAAACTCTGTGAGTAATATCCTCAGATGACACTGATAAGCATACCTGTGCTGAGTAGGTTTTTGCAGGGAACATATCATTGACCAACTTGTGGAGTGATGTATAGGTCTTCACATCCACTCGGTTGTTCACTGCCACTTCACCCTGCTCTCAACAAATTTCAGGCATGGAATTCTCTCAGGTTCAAACAATGTGAACTCAGTGTCCCTTGTCATTGCTGGAAAATGTGTGATGTGTGATGTTATGCTAAGGAGTTTTTTGAAACAGCCAGCTCTGCATCCAACATACTTTCTTTTGAAGGCTGAAGTTGACCACTAGAAGACCATGGCTCTAGCTAAAAATGAAGAATTTAACTTAATAGGTCCTACCTCTACAAAGAAGTGCAATCTGCATGTTTTTCCTTTGTTCTATCCAGCAGCTTTAGAGAACATCTTAGAGACTTATTCTTATAATACATGATGACTGGGCATGCTTGAGAGGAAGGGGAGTGAAGAACAAATAAAACTTTCTTTTGTAGAAGGGTGGTCAACAAACAAAAGAGAAGAAAACATGCACCTTATGCTGTTTTCAATAGTTCTAGACAATCTCCAGGCCCATAAGGATAGTTTGCTCACCCTGGGATTAATGATGAAGATCTTGCCCTTGGGAATGCCAACTTTAAGATAGCTGATCTCATCAGTGTCTCGGTTCCCAAACCCTGCGTAGAAGGGGTTGCAGTCCTGTGGAAAAAGAGAGCGGATATCCTGCAGGCAAGGTCCAAAACCTCTTCTGAGAAATTGCAACATGATCTCAAAAGAAAACCAAGGTCAGCTAGGTGGCACGTCTGTGAATGATGTTAAAGAGCTTTCTGTCTGCCTATGAACTTGCACTCATGAACCATATCTCATGAACCTCTTCAACCAATCTTGATCTAGGCACCTGCAAGATCTATTCAAACAGAATTAATGACTTACAAAGTGGCATAAACCAAAGTTTCCATGGTCTTTCAACCCCTGCTAATACTAGGTTCAAGTGAATGACAAAAGAACACATCCAGATAGACCCCAAAAAATCTAGTCACTGATTACACTGATCTGTATGCCCTCTCTAGCAACTCAAACATTGTAGAAATTTTCAGTCCCTCACTATTGCTTGTGAACCCATTGTCCACTGTATCCATCAGCTGGCAACCCTCACCTGCAGGCATGCAATTTTGAACTCATGTGGAGTCCTTCGGATCACTGAAAATGCAAAATTTCACCCAAAACAAGTGAGCAATTTGAGTAGAATTGGTCAATGTGTAGTGCAATGGAAGAATAATAACCAGAGGCCAAGAGGTGAGGCAAAATGTGGATATCATTGAGTCTTGAAAACTATTTCAGCACAGACATGGAGTATAGAGATTCCAAGAAGGACCCAGAATTTAAGGACAAGAAATATATACAAACAGGACACAACCTTTCAAACTGCAATTGTGTATCAAATACCATCAACTCAAGCGAGAAACTAATAGACTTTGGACACAGGAAAAGATCTTCACAAAAAGCCATAACTATCTTTGGGACTGTTGGAATAGTGCTGCTACTCACAGCTCTCCAATATCTCCAGACACAACCTATGAAAACAGAAACTCTAGCATGGCCATTTTGCCACATCAAAGGGACACTCTGTTAAAAAGATCAGAATTATGACAGAAGCAAAAAGTATGGCATTGATAGGAAGGCTCTGGGGACATGAGAATTCATAGCATAAAACCACACAATAAGACTGAAGAAAATGTTAACAGACCTTCACGGTAGAGGGAGGGAAAGAGGCCATCAGGTGAGATAACCACTGGTCCATTTGGAAGCGTCTCACCATCCTGTACAAACAAAGGACCAATAGATTACACTCATCAATCAGCGGAGATATAAACACATCTAGAAATGCCCAGAGACATCTTCAATCATGTGACTTTGATCTATGTCACTGTGCAACTCCTGAATCAACCAAGGCTGAAATGTGGTGGGGAACTCAACTACAATCTTCTAAAACACAAATGATGACATCATACACAAGAGAAAGGCACCTGCTTGACATTAAATAAAAATTGCCGAGTAAGATCTGCCTGAGAGATTGCACGTGCACTTAGAAATAGCAGCTCATATCCATTTTCCTGCAGCCACACAGCATCTGGTGTCATGTGAAGTGCAGCCTCTTTTACTTTGAAAACAACATATCCAACTGAGGAAAGATGGTCTTGGCAAGGTGAGGAATCAACATAACTCAGAGCAGGTTCAAAGCACCTTGATGGAAGAGAAAAGGCGAGCCACTCCAGACTGTGTCCAATCCTTTCCAACCAAGGGCATCACTTGACCCAAAACATCTGATCTGCATCCAAACAATAAGGATGGATCAGCCATCCACCCATCAAGCTGCCCATACCAAACAATGTCTGCATGGGACAGGAGCAGGGTCACAACTGACATTCATATCCATCTTGCTGATCATATTTTGGTCAATCGTCAGCTGAATATATCAAGAAGTAGAGACCTAGTAACTCACTTTGTGATGGTCCCATCCACATCTGAAATCACAATGCGTGTGTTCCATTTCCAAAGGTACACCCTGGCATCCAACTGTGGGAGATATTACTGTCACATTATTAGCACCATTCTTTCTGCCAGACCACAGCTATGCAATGCAGCCACAGAGTGTAGTAAGTTGACCATTTCTCAGTCAACAGGTACAAGCTTCAGGTTCCTTTAATTTTACACTGCTCCAACAAGTACAGACAATGAAGAGAAAGAGAAGGGTCCAGATGTTATACCAACCTGCTGTTTGCCAAGCATGCGGGTAAAAAAAGTAAATGTGATCCTATTACTGCCCTCCTTAAGATTCATCTGAGCTAGCATCTGTGAAGTAGGAATGATAGTCTGCACTTTGCTTTTGTGGGGACGTTCGTAGTACCCTTCTTCACGAAGCAAGTCATTTGCAAATGATGTTTGCAGTGCTGTCCCTGCTGCTCCCTTTAATGCATCTTTTGGAAGTAAAGGATTGGCAGTAATGCTCTGTTCAGGAGTTTTCTGGCGCCTTGATGGGAAAGGCCAGAGCTTCCAACCCCCACTAGTTGTGGGGCCTAGTGTGCGCACGACAGCTTGACTCTTTGCCACTGGCTCAGGGCGCTCCACTTGAATTGCACCTTCTATTGCAGGCATAATAAACTGCCCAAAAGCAAAGATTCCAAGAACTACTGGAGCAGCCACACTCCAAGGATAATATTGTCCTCCCACATGAATAATAAGCTTATCATTTGCAATGATGGATGCTGCAGAGCTCTTGAACTCATGAAGTGACACTCTTGCTGAGGTGAATGCCTCAGCAGCCTCCTCCCTTCCCATGTGATCCTTTAGAAGATGCCTGCATAGAGACAGTTCAACTCCTGCAGGCATAAAATGTCAGACTGGTCACTAAAACACACTATCAAACCAATTCAGGCTCTGACTTTAGAACAATCATGTCTGCTTCAGAAGAAGACAGCTGCTAAAAAGAAGAGACAGGATAAAAAAGACAGGGTTCACAGCCCGCAAGGAAACTCAAGATCAGAAACCTGGCCAGACTACAAGCATAAGAAAAGATAGAGACAAACCAGTTTCAGCAGCTGTCTCCATTCCATCTGCTTCAGCACCATCTTCATCCCCAGATTGCCCTGAACCTGCTGGACTCCCAACACCCTTCTCAAATATATTCTGTGGGAAACCATCTACTTGCTCATGTGTGCCTTCAGCTGGACTCATGACATATGAAGAGGAGTCTCTCCTGCTTGAACTTCTCTTAGTGTGTGGCAGTGGCTCTGAACCAACAGAGCGGCTCAGAGCACTCCATATACCAGAAATAGCTGCATCAGCAGATTGCAACCTCACATCTGGCAAGGACTCGGAAAGAGGGCGATCCTTGGCAATCACAAACAGGTCATCTAGGGCTGAATTCTCAAGTGACACTGGGATACCAATTGGATCACTCTTCCTCCCCAACATTTCCAGGTCTTTGTCTGCATCCACTACCTCCCCATTACCCTCTTCTTCCTCACTGGTGTTAGCTTCAAAGTAAATGCTTTTCCCACTTGCTGACCCAATGTGACTGTATGATAAGGGGTTCTCAAGCTCATCATCTGACATGTTTTCTCCATGTGGTGCACTTGCCACATGATCTATTTTCATAACTGCTAGTTTTCTGTGAACCTCTTCTTCTTGCTCCTCGCTGGTATTAGCTTCAACATAAGTGCTTTTCCTGTTTGCTGCCCCTGCGTCACTGTATGACAATGGGTTCTCAAGCTCACCCTCCAAACTATTTCCTGCATGTAGTGTTGTTGCCACTTCACCCATCTCTCCAGTGTCAGCAAGTGCTTCACCTGCTTTCACTATTTCCAAAACTTTAGTTGTGACTGGCATTGTCTGTGTGACCTCCACCACATAAGTTTGAGTATGAGATGCACCATCCTGTGTGGGGCTTGTTTCCAACACTGCTAGATTTCTGGAGAGCAGTTTGCTGCTGGAAGCTCCTGCTCCACCTGCCATGATCTCATCCCGAACAGGACTAAGGGGAGGCACCTTCTCCTCTGAAACACCTTCTTGCAGGTCGCTGTTCTCTACAGTGTCATCTCCCTTGTTTGAAGGTTTCTCTTCATCAAGAGAAAGCACTGGAGAACGACTGGTGCTATCTTCTATGCTGCTGCAAGCATTCACAGGATCTGTGAGAGCCATCACATCCAACCCAGCACAACTTACTGGCATAACCTCTGTGACAGGAATTGAAGATTGTTCTTTGTCAGCACCAACCAGTTCTTCCACTGGTAAGACTGCAGGATATTTCACTAGAAAAGTATTCTCTCCAACGACTTCCTGTTCTTGTAGCTTGGTTCTTACAGTCATGGAATCCATAGCCACTGGAAATGACACCCTTTTTGCACATTCATGTAGTGAGGTCAGCTCCTGAGAGCAGGTAGCCAATGAGTTGACATCCTCATTCACCTCCTCATCTTGAAGTCTGTCTCGAGACATACTGACCATACTTGATGCTCCTTCCATATCATCCATCAACACTGCACATGTTGTTACTGCCAGAGACACACCTGCTAACTTCTCCTTTCTGTTCATATTTGAATCAGACACTATGCTTCCATTATCACTATCAGCAGCATTACTTCTCCCTCCTTGCAAAACAATCTCTCCACTATCCTGGGGTGTGTCTTCATCTCTGACAATGTCAGGCCCCTTCCCACCTGCAGCTATGTTGATACTTACAGAAGAGGGACAATGAGCAGTTGTAGTACAATCAGCATGATTGAAGCTTGGCTCTGACAGCCTAGGAATGCCAGAGTCTTCGGCAGCTTCAGTACTGCAGCCTCCACCTGCTTGCAAGTGAAGTGAAGAGTCAAGTGTTGAATCATTATTGAATGGTACATCACTTCTCTCATTGATGACAAGTTCTTCTGGTCCCATCGTCTGCCCTGTCAAACTCATCTGTGAGTCTGAAGCCTTTGCCTGGCTATCTTTTGCAGTTGCTATGTTCTGAGAATTTAACAAGGAGATTACTAGAGGTTCTTGGGAATTGAGTTTTTGTGGGCTCTTTCTACTTTTCACTCCACTGCCATAGCCCCAAGAATTGTCCAGCAGGTCAGAGATAATTTCGGCCCTCTCCAGTGAGGACTCTCTCTCCAATGCACTGTCTGGACTTGCCAAAGTTTGCTCTTTCCCATATCCTTGGAACAATAGACCAAGTATAGATCGCCTGGTTGGGTTCTCTGCCTCCTTGCCTTCAGAATTTTGAGTAGCGGTTGAAGATACCACCTCTGTTGATAACTCTCCCTTCTCCTCTTTTTCCTCAACTTCTGAGCCTTCACCTTTTGTTTTATGCTCAGTTGAGCTCTCTTTGGTCCTCTTCACCACAGTTGAAGATTTTCCTGTGCTGCTTACTACAGCCTCTTCACTATTGGACTCTTGTGCATCATTCTCCCTCAGCATCTTATCACCCTCCCTCACGGATGAGTTTTGATCATCAACAATTCCCAAGGATTGTGAATTGACCTTGGGTGCATTTAATGAAGCCTGTGTACTGTCCTCTCCAGCTTGATTAGTTGTTGCTTTGACCTCTTTAGTCTCCTTTTTCTCATCTTGATCAGATCTCTGTTTTGGAAGAGAAGGACTCCCTCTCCAGCCCCACCATAACCATGGCTTCCTATCTGATTGTTCAAGCACATCTGTTTTCTTCTGTGCAGGTTTTGTAAGTTGCATATTCTTATCCAAGACAGCAGGAGTTGACTTTGAGGGTAGGCTTTGATTGTACCCCTTTGGTGTACTTCTCAATGCACCCCCAGTCTTTGTCTTCCTGTCCAAACCTATCTTGTGCTGGTGAGCTTTGGCACAGAGAGGTGAAGCTCTTAAAACTGCAGCCGCCTTGTCTGTCGCATCTCGCCATGCCCTCTCCTGCACAATTGCAGCCTCAACTCCTGGGCTAGGATCACCCTCATGTGTAGAAGATGTTGGATTGTCTTCTGAAGGCAATGACACCACAGGTGCAGTGGCACAAACATGTGCAATTTCAGGACCCTCCTTACATTGTGTTGAACCATCCCTGACATCCAAAGTTCTTGTGTCCTCCAGATCAGGTTGAATCATAGAATTGATCTGCACATCCTCTGAAGTGTTGTCCCGAAGGTCAAAAAATTGATCTCCCACAACCCTATTGCTTGGAGCTGGGTACTGGACCTCAGCCTCTGCCACCTCTACTTGTAGAGCCTCTTGTTCAGCTACTGATGGTAGGAGCTTGCATTCAGGTGACTCCTCACCAGCCCCTTGCATCATCTCACCATTCTCTACAGACAAACTCTTAAATACAACATCATGGTGCGCACAATCTATCTCTTGTTCTTCCTTTTCAGTTCTAGAGTGTTCTTTATGCCCACTCTCACTTCCATGATCAACAACCTCTGCTTCATTGCTTATAGTTGTTGCAACACTCCAGTCAATATTTTCCTCATCCTCCTCAGACACCTCATGGTCAGCCCCCACTAAAGCATCTGGACCTTGTGGTCTTGTATCAAAACTCTCCAATGGCTCACATGTATCATTCTGTTGTGGGACAGAAACTGTAAGATTGGTCTCAGAAGGCCCTTGGTATTGTTGTCGAGCATCTTCAGAGGGAAGAAAACCTAGATCATCGGGATAGGTAGCCTCGAGGAACACTCCTCCATCAGCACTCGCAATTGTTATGCCTTGAGGAAAATTCAAAGCATACTCTGATCCTTGTCTGAGAAACTCCAACTTTGGCAAAGCTGCAACCAACCGAGAGTCAAGTGAATTTGAACCCTGCAATGAGGACCCTTGGACATCCCGAACGAAATGGAACCCTTTCTCCAGATTGCTGTTCCTAAAAGGGTTTGTGTCCTTGTCAAAAAGGCTTGCACTGCTTTCTGTGCAAGATTCCTCAAGTACTCTGTTTTGTGAGAGGCCCTCAAGAGTGGTTGGAGTTTGTACAGAAGAAGCAGCCTTTCCTAGAGCTGCCAATGTGGCATTTGCAAAAAGAGAAACAGCAGGTCCTGAATTGCAGCACTGATCAAGACCAATTGCATGGTTGAGGAGTGCATGGATGGCCGTTTCACCTTCTGCTGTGTTTCCATACCTTGTGGATCCTCTTGCAGTAGAAATAACCTCATCTGACTCTTGCCCATTGTCAGACTGACCATTGGTGATTCTACACACATCCCTGCTTGCAATCTCATCAGGAGGGCAGCCTTCTCCAGCAAGTCTTGTATGAGATGCTACTCCACTCTCTTGAAGTGGAGCAACAACTGTTTCTGAAAGAGCCTCACCTTGGGATGCTGGAACCTGTATGGCATTCAACAAGTACAAAAAGATTCATATTGGCACAACCTGACCTAACTTGAACTAATAACCTGAGGCTAGGTCTTTAGAGGAAAGGTGACTTCAGAGGTACCAGAATAACAACAATCAGGACTCCTATGAAAGTGGCAAATGCTCCAGGTAATGTGCCAGCAAGGTTTCAGAAAGGCTTTAGATCACAAATTTAAATCATCTGAACATCAAGCAATTGATTACATTGGACTATCTGTGACCAGGAAACACAAGATGGGCAAAAAAGCAAGCAACACAGCATCATCTTGCTCAGTTGCACAGTGAGAAACAACATTTGATTGATAAGATTTGGTGGTAAACCATGGTTGAGGCCATACCTTGAATCACCAAACATGAACAACAAAGTTTAACTCTCATCACGAGAGACACATGGATCAAATGAAAAGTACTTCAACTTACCTCTTGAACAAGTATTGAGGATGTATTTCTTCCCTCTGACCTCAATTCCAGATCCTCTGTCTTCTTGTCACTGCTGGATGAGTTTTCAGCAACCTCCTTTGATTCCTGAGTTTCCACCTTGGCCTGAACATCATCATCATCTGCCTTTGCTGCTTGGGTAGCCAGAGTGTTGACAACAGTATCATCTCCTGATGATGCTGCACTTGGTGGCGACAAAATTGATGCTTCATTTTCCAAGTCTGCATCTTTGAGAAAGTAAGCTCCTCCTGTTGTATCTAAGAACATATGGAAATTGACATTGTTTCCATTTACTGCCACATCAACAACCTTCTCCCTTTGCTTGAGGACCCCTTGGAACTTCCCAAACTTCACATACCATGGTGAACTCTTGAAGGTGCCGTCCTCTTGTTGGACAACAATGATATCAACTGCACCTCCAAAGGGATGAAAGGGGCCTGCAACTGTGTATACTCCCTGTGATATGTACCTTCCTACAGTGCTGTACATCTTCTACTCTCTCTGGCTCAAAACACTTGTCACTGTCTGCTTCTTTTCTTCTCACACACATAATTGCACATATCCTCTCAAGAATCCTTCATGCTCCAGAAAACAGTAGGTCTGTGGATTGTGCCTTCAAATTTCATATTCTGAGTGGCTGGATTTGTCCATCAAAAGTGCCCCCCCCCCGCAACATGTTCAATCACTGAAATTGGAGGTAGTAGGGTTCTTCAGAATATAGATGAGGTGTAAAGGTTGCATGCAACACATGGAAGGGAATGTCTTCTATAACTTTGAATAAGAAACCTATTGTACATACAGATGCATTCAGGGTGAAAACGTGCCACTGGATTGAGATTGAAACAATTCTACAATGTGAATTATGAACTCGATCCAAGCATGGACAATCTCAGATCAATCAATCCTCAGAACAAAGTTTCAAGGTTTCAAATTCCACTTGCTACATAAATTAGGCTTGAGCTTACCAAATGAATCCTACAGGAAGCTCAATTGTACTGCACTTCTTCTCCTTCACAAAGCTTGCATCTCCATATCCACACCACAGAAGTGCGCATGTAGGGATGACAGTTTTCTGGAATTTCTGTGCCACACACCTTGAAACTGTTTCCATCCAATCCACACTTGCTGCACACCAAATCCCCTGCCATACAAAAAAAAACTCACCTCTCAATGGACAATATCTCCGGCACACATGTATACTGCAGAAATGATAATGCTAGCAAGTTATGTCAAAGCTTAGCAATATCATTCAATCATCATACCCAAATCATTGGAACACAAAAACAACGTATTTCCTCCCAAATCCATGCACTAAATATTTTCTTTTTATAACAGAAGCAAAGGTTCCTGCTCTTTTGTTGACAACTTATTGAACCTTTCCTGCTTCGTCCGTCTCCTATAGAAGCTCCTTTCTAAAACCTATCCTTCAAATTTAGTGAGACTTTTTGGTCTTCTTTTTTACACCAGCTTTCTATCTAATCCCTTTCTTTTTGAAATGATTTTCGGTCAACAAACACCCGCAAGAGCAATACAAACCTGTTGAAAACAACAGTAATGTGTGTGGCATGGAAGAGCGGTCAATTTGAGGAGCACACGGACACCAACTGTTGTAATAAGCAGCAAAGAAAAAAAGAAATTGCAGACAGAAGAAGTAATTGGAGAAGAGCGAAGAAGCAACAGCAAACCTGGGTGACAGAAGAAAAAGAAGAAGAAGAGAGCATGCAAAAGAGTTGTTGGAACAGTGTTGCTGCAGCATCTGGGTCAAGATTCCTGTGAATGTGCTCAGGTCTTCCGCCATGGCTATGGCGTGTCGTCGTCGCCGTGCGTGTCGTCTTCTTCGTCGCCTGCTACTCGAGTCTTCCTCTCCAATGCCGTAAAAGCCCTAGCTCTCTCTCTCTCTCTCTCGCTGCGGCAAGGAAGAGGTTTCTTGGAGAGAACGTCACATTATTATACTACATTGCTACCCTCTTGGATGAAACCTAGTCCCTAAGAACAACTGGTACTGTCCGTTGTTGGGCCTTCGTCGCTTGGATAAGGGCCGTTGTTTGTTTTCGCGTGGTTGGTTGGGCCAGGTGTCTTGGGTAAGGACCGTTCTTGGGCCCAGGTCAGTCTCTCCTGTCTTGGGATTAAGGACCCATTGTTGGCTGGTTCTTTTCCTTTTGAGAGAAATCCAAGTCGGTTTGATTGGCATGTTTTTTTTCATCAATCCAAGTCGGTTCCGGTTTTGCAGCAACCAGTTGGAACCAGTTTTGGTACGGTTCCAGTTACAAATGTCGAAAAACAAGGTGGTCTGGTTCCAGTTACAATTGTCAAAAAACAAGGTGGTCTGGTTCCAGTTACAATTGTCAAAAAACAAGGTGGTCTGGTTCCAGTTCCCAAGGGGTGATGGTTCTCACACAAAAGTGATAACCATCCAAATTCAACCGACCTGAACCAGACCGGCACTTAATCGGCCCTACCCTGATATAACCTGTCCAACACTGGTTACACCCAACCAGCCCATATTAGTAAATGTTAGATGCCATAATATGTGATTTAGACCATAATTGTCTTTTATGTTTTGCAATGCATCTTTTAACTATGCATTAAACAACACAACAAACCAACAATAATAACAATGTAAATAAGCAACACAAAGGAGCAAAGAAAAAAAAAACAAACATTTTTTTTAAATTAAATTAAATTAAACTAAACTAATCTTGATTAAGAAAGACTAACCCCCAAAAAAATAAAATTATACAATGGGTGCCACCCCATACAAACTAATCTAATTTAAATATTAATCTAAACCTCAAACTAATCTAGTCTACCTACTAAATACTAACATAATCTAACTTACTAAGCTGAGAACCGAGTTATGGTTCTCTCATAGAATTAACCCAGTTCTCCAAAACCAAAAAAAAAGACAATTTCTATAACCAACTTGCATTTCACAAGTGCTAAGAGTTTGGAACTTTAATCCCATTCACACTATAAGAGCAATGGATGCACTTTGGGGACCTTTCTCATGTCAATCTTGTATATATATAACTTGTTTTGCAATTCTAGACAAATGCAACACCCCTTACATTAACCCTAATACAGCAAGCAAAAAGAGTATTGAAGAACGAAATCTCGTGTTGGGTTGGAGCTTCGCACCAGCATGACTTCTGGCAGTTAATTGAGGGGAATTGGAAATTCGCATATTCTGCACTTTTAGGCTATAAATAGGGCGGAATTGGCACCTCACTCCAAAACGGCCAAATTCTGCAAATTTAAAAAAGCCCTCGGAGTAAAAGGAGGTGATTGGAAGGCAAAGATGAATTCTATAAAAGTAGCGGCTCACAGGGAGTACAAGCCAGTCTCCAGGTATCATCTGTAGATTGGTTTTCAGCTCAAACTAAAATTCAAGTGAAATTTTCATTGCGGATCCCTACTCCAACGATACTGCACCACAGAGTTGAAAGTAGAAATTTGTTAAATATTGAATGAAAAAGAGTTCACAACGCGTCGGGCATTTGGTCTAGTGGTATGATTCTTGCTTAGGGTGCAAGAGGTCGCGAGTTCGATTCTCGCAATGCCCCCACCCAAATTACTTCGTCGCCTCAATTGTCGACATTTCGTTGTGAAAGTCCAAGCCTCCTTTTTTCTTCTTTGTTTTTTTGTTTTTTTTTATTTATATTTATTTATTTATTTATTTATTTAAAATATATTATTATTATTATTATTATTATGTTGTTGTTGTTGTAAACGTCCAAGCCTCCTTTTTTCTTCTTCTTCTTTTATTTTATTTTATTTTATAAATTTATATTTTAAATTAATAATAGATTTGTTGAATAACCTGTGGTTCTTTGTTTTGTTTTCACCTTTTGGGATCAGTTTTTGGAGGGGAGGGGGGGGGAGGGGGGGGGGGGGGGGGGGGGGGGTTTTGTCCTTTTGTGTTTTTATATAAAGGAGTTATGTCAAAATTCTCTTTTTTT
>Ga0116227_10001776_pt1 | contig 48895 bp, 37 predicted proteins | sample S1TSphgellanicum_FD_89693 | JGI IMG/M metagenome (GOLD analysis project Ga0116227, IMG submission 89693) | Host-associated microbial communities from peat moss isolated from Minnesota, USA - S1T2_Fb - Sphagnum magellanicum MG | ecosystem: Host-associated > Plants > Peat moss > Unclassified... | reverse complement strand
TCCGGCGTTGGGGCGATTCGCATGGGGCTTCGCAAACACGCGTTTCGCGTTGCAGCGGGCCGTTGTGGTTGTAGGCGCTTGATTATCGGCCAAGAGTCTCGTTTGATGATATCGGACAAAGTATATTTGTGCAATGCAGCAACGCGACGCCCCCTGGCAGCTAAAACGTCATTAACTCATGGTACGGGCGATGTTGCCGTGCCGCTATACGGGGTTGCCGCAGGGTCAAGTTTGCCCGTCTCCGTGCCGTTATGCGGCGGCTGTCCGGCCGCTCTCGCCATTTCCTGCTCGTGTTTCATCAGGTTCAGCCCGGTGTGCACCAGCGCCACGTGCGAAAACGCCTGCGGGAAGTTGCCGACGAGGCGCTTCGCGGCCGGGTCGTATTCCTCCGCCAGCAGACCGACGTCGTTGACGAGCGCGAGCAGGCGTTCGTACATGGCCTCCGCTTCGGCGACACGTCCCTGCATCGCGAGGTTGTCCACCATCCAGAAGCTGCACGCGAGGAAGGTACCCTCGCCGGGCGGCAGGCCGTCGTCGACTTCCGTCGTGCGGTAGCGCATCACGAAGCCGTCGCGCAGCAGGTATTTCTCGGTAGCGGCGAGCGTGCCGATCACGCGCGGATCCGACGGCGGCAGGAAGCCCACCTGCGGCAGCAGCAGCACGCTCGCGTCGAGTTCGTCGCCGCCGAACACCTGGGTGAAGGCGTTGAGCTGGGGATTCCAGCTTTTCTCGCAGACCGTCGCGTGAATCTGCTCGCGAATCTCGCGCCAGTGGTCGAGCGGGCCGGGCAGCTCGAACGATTCGGCGGACTTGATCGCGCGATCGAACGCCACCCAGGCCATCACCTTCGAGAAGGTGAAATGCTGGCGGCCGCCGCGCGTTTCCCAGATGCCTTCGTCGGGTTCCTGCCAGATCGTTTCCAGGTGTTCGAGCATCTCGCACTGCACGTTCCAGGTGGTCTCGTCCGCTTGCAGGCCGCCCACGCGCGCGAGATGCAGTGCGTTCATCACTTCGCCGTACACATCGAGCTGAAGCTGGCCGGCCGCATTGTTGCCGATGCGCACCGGCTTCGCGCCCTGGTAGCCGGGCAGCCAGTCCACCTCGAACTCCGGCAGGCGCCGTTCGCCGCTGATCCCGTACATGATCTGCAACTGCTCGGGCGCGCCGGCCATCACGCGCGCCAGCCAGCTGCGCCACGCGCGCGCTTCGTCGAAGTAGCCGCCGCGCATCATGGCGAGCAGCGTGATGGTGGCGTCGCGCAGCCAGCAATAGCGGTAGTCCCAGTTGCGGGTGCCGCCCAGTTGCTCGGGGAGCGACGTGGTAGGCGCCGCCACGATGCCGCCGGTCGGCTCGTAGGCGAGCGCCTTGAGCGTAATCAGCGAGCGGCGGATCGGCGCGGCGTACTTGCCTTCGACCGTGCTGCGCGCCGACCACTCGAGCCAGTGGTTCTCGGTCCGTGCGAGGGCGGTGTGCGGATCGCGGGCCGGCGGAATGCGCAGGTGCGACGGCGAATAAGCGAGCGCAAACGGCACCCGTTCGCCGGGCGATACCGTGAACTCGGCGACGGTGTGCATGTTCTCGCCGCGCAGCTCGACGGGCGTGCGCAGCACAGCGGTATCGGGCCCGACGATCGCCTTGATGCCGCTGTCGTGCTTCAGGCGGCTGACCCACGGAATCGAAAAGCCGTAATCGAAACGCAGCACCAGTTCCATCTTCATGCGCACGGTGCCGCGCCGGCCCACGACGATGCGCACCAGCTCCGACCAGCCGTTGCCGGGCGGCATGAAGTCGATCACGGTGACCGCGCCTTCGTCGGTTTCGAAATCGGTCTCGAGGATCAGCGTTTCGCCGCGATAGCGGCGGGTGATCTTCGCCGGCGTGTCGGAGACGGGCGCGATCAGCCAGCGGCCGTTTTTTTCCGTGCCGAGCAGGGCGGCGAAGCACGCGCCGGAGTCGAACCGCGGCCAGCAGAGCCAGTCGACGGAACCGTCACGGGAGATCAGTGCGGCGGTGTGGCCGTCGCCGACGAGGGCATAGTCTTCGATGAGTGCGGGCATAGGTGACTGGGTAAGCGGAATGAGCGGGGCGTGGCCGGCGTGTCAAGCGTACGCCCGGAACGCCCCGGGGCTTTGTTTAGTACCGGACCTGTGCCATGCGGTTTGGTTCAGCCGGTCTGACAGGCAAAAGCGGGACAACCTCGGGACAGCTTGCGGCAGATTCGGGGCAACTTCGCATTGGCATTTTGAGATAGCGCTGCCTACAATCGGACTTTTGGATGATGGGCGAAGATTGGGCCGCAGGCGTGGGAAGGCCGGTCTATCGCGCACGCAAACGCTGTTTTCGAGGACGAAAGCCATGCTGAACCCGTCGAAATCCGATTGCATCACCATTCTCTCGGCCGCCAGCGAACTCGCTGACGATTCCATGCTGCCGCTCGATGCCGGCCGCCTCGGCCTGTCCCGCAACGGGATGCAGGCCGCCGCCCTGTTCCTGATCGAGCGGGCCTGCTTCAAGCGTCATCGGGAGGGTGACGGCCATTATGCCGTCGGCGGCCTGTCGCTGCAGGGACGTCTGCGGCTCGACCAGCTCGCGAACGGCTAAGCCACGCGGGTAATCCCGAGGGGCTGGGTCGACTCCTGCGCTTGACTTCGCGTCAGCCGGGCCGGGCCAACGGGCCGTCCGGTTGTGTCCGCACGCCAGTCGCTCGAACTCAAAAGTGCGAAGCGCCTACGCCGAAGATGCCGATCACCCCGATGATGACCAGATAGATCGCGACGATGTAATTGAGCAGACGCGGCATCACGAGGATGAGGATGCCGGCGATCAGCGAAACGACGGGGCCCAGGCTGAGGGTGATGTTCATTGAGACTCCGAGTGGTGAGACGGGTGTGAGAGAGGGTTCTCATGGGCAGCAGGGTGCACCGCCCGCCAACACCGGTTGCCAGCCTTGCGGGCTGCGCGATCCGGCTCAACGCCTGGCTTCTATCTTCTATACTGGCGCGGATAACTAAAACGTTCCAAATCGCGTGGCAGACCAGCGACACCATCAAAACCGAATAACCCGATGTCCAGGAGGTCGACATGCATCGTAGTGCCCAAGCCGCCGCAAGCGCCGCGTCACACTCTTCGCTTCAACCTGTCCGGAAGGCCGCCTTGACGCCATCTGCCCGGTCTGTCCGTTCGATCATAAAAGGTTTCGTGCTCATGGTCTCGATTGTCGCTACCCATGCGTTTGCCCAGGACGCCGGCCCGGCACCGGCCGACGGCGTCTACGACATGATTGTCGGCACCTACACGGGCGGCAAGAGCGAAGGGCTCTACGTCTACCGGTTCGATACGAAGACCGGCGAGGCCACCCGCGTGTCGGTCGCGCAGACGGTCAACCCGTCGTATCTCGTGGTGAGCGGCGACCGCCGCCATGTGTACGCGGTCAACGAACTGCCCGGCGACAACGGCCCGGCCACGCAACGCGGCGGCATCAGCGCGTTCGGCTTCGATCCGGCGAGCGGCCAGTTGACCTTTCTCAACAAGGTGTCGGCGGAGGGCAACGACCCGTGCTATCTGAAGATTTCGCCGGACGGCAAGTATCTGCTGACCGCGAACTATTCGGTGGCGGCGGACCCGGGCGGCAGCTTCGCGGTGTTCCCGCTGCAGGCGGACGGCCAGGTGGGTCAGGCGGTGCTGACCGTGCATCATGAAGGCGGCGGTCCGGTGAAGGGTCGTCAGGACAACTCGCATGTGCATTCAACCGTGTTCTCGCCGGACGGCCAGTATCTGTTCGCGCAGGATCTCGGCGCGGACAAGCTGTACTCGTACCGCTACACGCCGGATGGCAGCCGCGGCCTGTTCGGTCCGACCGAGTGGCGTTATACGGATGTGAAGGCCGGCAGCGGTCCGCGTCACCTGGTGTTTGGAGCGGACGGCAAGTACGCATATCTGACGAGCGAACTGGCTGCGACGGTCAGTACGTTCCGCTACGACGACGGCAAGCTCACGCTGCTGCAGGTGTCGCCGCTCACGCAGCCGGGCTTCAAGGGGCAGGTGGGGGCAGCGGCAATCCATCTGTCGCCGGACGGACGCTTCCTCTACGCGACCAACCGCGGCGACGCGAACGAGATTGTGATCTTCGCGGTTGACGCGGCGAACGGCCATCTGAAACTGGTGGGCCGGCAGTCGAGCCTCGGCAAGTCGCCGCGCGAGTTTGCCATCGATCCGACCGGTAACTGGCTGATCGTCGGCAATCAGAACAGCGACACCGCGTATGTGTTCAGGCGCGATCAGCAGACCGGTTTGCTCGAGGCGAATCCGAAGCGGATTGAGATCGGCTCGCCGGTGGATTTCAAGCTGGTGTCGCCGTCATGAGGTTGGGGGGGTGACGTGGCGTCACGAAGCGGTGTCCTAAGGCGTCTTGAACCCTAAGCAAAACGGGCCTCGGAAGCATGCATGCCTCCGAGGCCCGTTTCATTTTCTGACGCAGCAGCGGCTTTCGCCTATTCAGCCGGTCCCGGTGCGAGCACTTCGCGGCTGCCGTTGATGCCCATCGACGACACCAGTCCCGCCGTTTCCATCTGTTCGACGAGTCGCGCTGCGCGGTTGTAGCCAATGCGCAATTGCCGCTGCACCGACGAGATCGACGCGCGCCGCGTGCGCACCACGAAGGCGACGGCTTCGTCGTAGAGCGGATCGGCTTCGGCGTCCGGCGCGTCGCCGAACAGGTCCTGGGTCGCGCCTTCGCTGGCGGGGCCGTCGAGAATGCCTTCTTCGTATTGCGGCTCGCCGAACTGCTTCAGATATTCGACGATCCGATGCACTTCCTCGTCGGCGACGAACGCGCCGTGCACGCGCTGCGGATAGCCGGTGCCCGGCGGCAGGAACAGCATGTCGCCCTGGCCGAGCAGCGATTCGGCGCCCATCTGGTCGAGAATCGTACGCGAGTCGATCTTCGAGGACACCTGGAAGGCGACCCGGGTCGGAATGTTGGCCTTGATGAGGCCGGTGATCACATCGACGGACGGGCGCTGGGTGGCGAGGATCAGGTGGATGCCGGCGGCGCGCGCTTTCTGCGCGAGCCGCGCAATCAGTTCTTCGATCTTCTTGCCGGCGACCATCATCAGGTCGGCCAGCTCGTCGATCACCACCACGATCAGCGGCAGCGTGGCGAGCGGTTCGGGGGCTTCGGGCGTCAACGAAAACGGATTGCCGAGCTTCTTGCCGGCGGCCTCGGCATCGCGGATTTTCTGATTGAAGCCGGCGAGATTACGCACGCCGACCGCCGACATCAGCCGGTAGCGCTTCTCCATTTCGCCGACACACCAGTTGAGCGCGTTGGCGGCGAGCTTCATGTCGGTGACGACCGGGGCGAGCAGATGCGGAATCCCTTCGTAGACCGACAGTTCGAGCATCTTCGGGTCGATCATGATCAACCGCACTTCTTCGGGCGTCGCCTTGTAGAGCAGCGACACGATCATCGCGTTGATCGCCACCGACTTGCCCGAGCCGGTCGTGCCGGCCACCAGCATGTGCGGCGCTTTGGCGAGATCGGCGACCACCGGATGACCGGTGATGTCCTTGCCCATCGCAAGCGTAAGCATGGAGTGCGAATGCTGGTAGACGTTCGCCTCGAGGATTTCCGACAGGCGGATGGTCTGACGCTTCGCGTTCGGCAGCTCGAGACCCATGCAGGTCTTGCCGGGGATCGTCTCGACCACGCGGATCGAGGTGAGGCCGAGACCACGCGAGAGGTCCTTCATCAGGCCGACGATCTGGCTGCCGCGTACGCCGAGCGCGGGCTCGACTTCGAAGCGCGTGATCACCGGGCCGGCCGATGCGCCCACCACCGTCACCGGCACCTTGAACTCCTGCAGGCGCTGTTCGATCAACTGGCCGGTTTCGGCGAGCCGTTCTTCGGAGACGGGTTCGACATCGGTGTCGGCGCGCGCGAGCAGGTCGAGCGTCGGCAGTTCGACCCGCGACGCAGCGGGCGCGCGGAATTCGAATACGGTGGGCGTGTGGCCGCTGACCGGAGCGCGCGGCGCGATGGGTTCGTTGGCCGGTTCGCTGCGCGGCAGGGTGAACGGCGCGGGGGTGGGGGCGTCCTGGGGCGTAGCGTTCGGTTCGGCGAAAGTCTCTTCGATTGCTTCGTCGTGGACTCCGGCGAAAGCGGGTGCGGTGTCGCGGATGGCGGTTGAGGCGCTGACGTGGTCGAGCGGGTCGTCGTCGGGATTGTCGATATGGTCCGACAGCGGCTCGCGTGTAGCCTGGGCGTCGATGCTCGCAACGTTCGCCGCCGCGAAGCCGGGGAAGCGCACGACGTTCGATGGGGTAGGGGCGGGCGCGGACGGCGGCATTGCGGCGTCCATTTCCGTTTCCCATGGCGCGAGCGCTTTGTCGATGACGAGCTCCGCCGCAGGTGCGTGCATCGCATTTGCAGCGCTCGCGTGGTCGACGTTCGGCGTGGCCGGTGCCTCGCCACTGTCTATGTGCGCGGGTGTGTCGACGGCGGCGGGAAGTAGCTGGGCGGATGCTTCAATGGGTTCATCCACCGGCGCATCGTCAACCGGCGACCCGGCTTCAGGCGACACGATAGGCCAGCTCACCGGTTCGGCGAGTTCGTGGTGTGCCGTGACAGGGGGCTCGGCGGCCGGCTCGCCCAGAGGCGCGCTGGACGCATCGACCGTTGCCGCCTCGCTCGCCGGCATAGGCGTTGGAGTCGGCGCTGGAATTGGTGCAGGCGCAGGCGCGGTTGCTGCCGTTGGCGTCTCATGCGTCACGTCCTCCGCAACCGGCATAGCGGGCACGTCGTTCGCAAACCTGATCGCCTCTGGAACCGTGCGTCGAGCGAGGCTCGCGCCTGCGATGGTTGTCCAGCGAGCCGCGTTCTCTTCGATGCTGCGCAGCGTCTCCTGCACGCTGGCGGGCGGGGTGACGTGTTCGGTCGTTGCTGCGGGCCGCGAAAAGCTCGGGGCGCGCGAACCGGAGACGGCCGGATGTCGATGCGCCTGCGCCGCGTTGGCGATCGGTCGCTGCGTTTGCGTCGGAGCGGGCGCCGGTGAGGGGCGTGAGGCGGGCGTAGCGGCGGAGGGCGTGCCGGGGCGCACCGGCTGATTGACGTGTTGCGCCGAAGGCGCGCGGTTCGCGGTTGCCGGGGAAGCGGGCGCCGCGCCAGGTGCGACCCGACCAGGAACGATTCCCTTCGACGGAGCCGCCGTGCCGCTCGTCCCCGCCCCGACGCCCCGCGCTACTGCAGCACCCCGCGCCGCCGAACCCGGCTCGCGCAACCAGCCCGCCGGCGCGACGGGTTCAGCCGGCGCCCACGGAGCCGCCTTGTCGATCGCAGCACCAGCGTGCTGAGCCGGCGCCGGTCCAGCACCTTGCCGAGCCGGCGTACCGGCCCGTGTCCGTCCCGCCTGATCAGCCGCTGCGGCTTGACCGCGCGGCGTCGCATTTCGTGCTTGCCAACCCGCGCCGCCCGGCGCCGCACCCGCCGCGCGCGCGTCGCCTCCCAGCGCATCCTTACCCAGCGCGTCCTTCCCGCCAGCCAGACCGGCCGCGCCAGCACCCGCTCCACGCGTCGCAGCCGGCGGCCGCCACACGGTCGGACGCGCATAGCGGCCTTTGGTCCTGGGGGCCATCGTATTGGTTGGCGTCGAGGCGTACGGAGGCAGCGTGTCGTCGACCGTGCTGCGGCGGCGCGCGTCTTCATCGCGTTTGGCCAGCCCGCGGCTCAGGCCGAGGCCGAATGCCGAATCCGCCCACAAGGCGACACTGCTCCAGCGAAACTCGAGCAGCCACGGCAGGCTCACCACCAGCAGGCCGAGCATCACCAGCGGCGTGCCGACGTGGCCCAGCAGCCGGCCGAAGCCGGCCGCCAGCGCATGCCCGAAGCCGTCGACGCCGACCATGCCCACCATGCCAAGCAGCGACGCCTCCAGCGTGCAACTCGCCACGAGGACGCAGACAAAGCCGAGCCACAGCCGGATCGTGCCGGGCCCGCGCAGCCCGACGCCGCCTGGCAGCACAGACTTCACGAGACGCCACAAGAGAGGAAGGAACCAGACGGCCGACCCGCCGAACCAGCCGAAAACTACCGTGTGCATGCTAGACATCAACGAATGACGGATCCGCGAAAACGCAATCCGTCGAGTTTAAACCGGCGAAGCACGACGCTTCGAAGACAGCGGCAAGCGGGCGGCCTGTGCCTGCCTGACCCGCCTGAAAAAAAGCACGGCAAGCGGCGCGGCCCGAGCGGACGTCGTCGATCCCCGCAACGCCCAGGCTAAGCGCCACCCGCGCGCTCATTTTTGATCGTGCCGCGCGAAAACCAGCTTGTCGCCATTGTCGAGGATCAACTGCAACTCCTGCGGCGGCCGCATCTGCACACCGGTGTGGTCGATGTGTCCGAGCGCGTCGAGATAATCGCCTTCGATCTGGCCGCCCGGTGTGGAGCATGCCATCCGCGTGCTGCCCAGCGTCCCGAAGCTCAGCTTGCCGTCCTTCAGCGCGTAAGTGCCCATGTAACGGTTGCATCCGGAAAAGCCGCTGGCATGGCGCTGGCCGGTAGCGGTCGACAGCGTGAGCGTGATCGGCGCACCGCTGTCGGCGCCCGGAATGGTGCGCATCGTGCCGTCCGCCTCCTTCCAGCCGGTGAGGTCCCACGACGTATCGTCGAGCAATTGCGTCGCGGCCGGGTTGAACGGGTCGGGCGGCGGCGCTTTGGTATCCGGATGGGTGGGCATGGCGCAGGCGCTCAACAACGCCGCCACGCTCAGCGCGGCAAACGTGGCGCGTCCCGGCAGACGCCCCCGCGAGCCGGACGGCGCGAACCGCGGTGCAGTGGATGGTGCGACACGGGCTGCAAACAACGGTGCAAAAACCGTGGCGACACGGGGTGCAAGCAGCGCTGCAACGAGACGCGCAAGACGTCGCGCTGAAGACGTTGGGAACATGGCGTCGGTCCTCTTCAAACTGGCGAAGGCGTAAGGGTAACGCACTCAGGTTGCCGCACGCGAGCGCTCTCGCGCACGGCACGGCGCCGAGCGTCCGGTGCAGAGGTTGCGCATGTTAACATTGCTGATCTACCCATTCCATCTCATCTGACATTTTTCTGGAGACTCCATGCAGATCGGCCAACGGATCGGCACCCCGCTTTCGAACTCGGCGACGCGCGTCATGCTGCTCGGCGCGGGCGAGCTGGGCAAGGAAGTGATCATCGCGTTGCAGCGCCTCGGCGTGGAAGTGATCGCGGTCGACCGTTATCCGAACGCGCCGGGTCATCAGGTCGCGCATCGCGCCCATGTGATCGACATGACCGACCGCGCCGCCTTGCGTGCGCTGGTCGAGCAGGAACGCCCGCATCTGATCGTGCCGGAAATCGAAGCCATCGCCACGGATGCGCTGGCCGCAATCGAAGCCGACGGTCTCGCCGAAGTGATCCCCACGGCGCGCGCCACGCAACTGACGATGAACCGCGAAGGCATCCGCCGTCTCGCCGCCGAAGAGCTCGGCTTGCCCACGTCGCCGTATGCGTTCGCGGATTCGCTCGAGGAGCTGAAGGCGGGCATCGCGAAGGTGGGTTATCCGTGCGTCGTCAAGCCGGTGATGTCGTCGTCGGGCAAGGGGCAGTCGGTGCTGAAGAGCGAGGCCGACGTCGAACCGGCCTGGCAATACGCGATGGCCGGCGGTCGCGTCAATCACGGTCGCGTGATCGTCGAAGGCTTTATCGACTTCGAGTACGAAATCACGCAATTGACCGTGCGCGCGATCGATCCGGCAACCGGCGAGACGAGCACGTATTTCTGCGATCCGATCGGCCACGTGCAGGTGGCGGGCGACTACGTCGAGTCGTGGCAGCCGCAGCCGATGAGCCCGCTTGCGCTCGAACGTTCGCGCGATGTCGCGCACAAGGTGACGGCGGCGCTCGGCGGCCGGGGTCTGTTCGGCGTGGAACTTTTCGTGCGCGGCGATGACGTATGGTTTTCGGAAGTGAGTCCGCGTCCGCACGACACAGGGCTCGTCACGCTGTGCTCGCAACGTCTGTCCGAGTTCGAATTGCATGCGCGGGCCATTCTCGGTCTGCCGGTGGATACGGCGCTGCGTGCGCCGGGGGCGTCGGCGGTGATTTACGGCGGTCTGGACGAAGCCGGTATCGCGTTCGAAGGCGTGGCGGCGGCGCTGGCCGTGCCGGATGCCGATCTGCGGTTGTTCGGCAAGCCGGAGAGTTTCGTCAAGCGTCGCATGGGCGTGGCGCTCGCCACCGGTGCGGACACCGACGAAGCCCGTGTCCGTGCGAAGCAGGCTGCGGCAGCGGTGCGGCCGGTGTCGGCGAAATAAGTCGTGGAATGAGCGGCGCAATCGGGTTGTCGTCCACGCAACCCGCGTGATCCGCGCACCTTGTACGATCCGCGCGTCACGCATCCCGCGTGCATGCGGATCGTTGAAGTATCGAAGGCAGGAGAAGGACCCATGAGCTCAGACACCCGCCAGATCGCGCGGCTTCGCCGGACCGGGCGCCTCGGTGCGCTGGGCGTGCTGGTCGCGCTATGCGCGGGACTGGCCGGCTGCGGTCTCGCCGCGGCGCCGTGCCGGGTGGCGTCGGCCGGCCTGAAGATCGTGCCGGTAGTCGGCCACGTAGCGGCCGCGCCTACCGACGCATGCGCGGACGTCATCGATCCTTGAGCAGCTAACCACCTAGCGAGGCAGCGGATGCGGAAATGGCTCGTCGCGGTAACGAGTGTGCTGGCAGTCGCGGCGTCGACAGGCAGCGCCTGGGCTGCGCCCTTGCGCCTTGCTGAAATTCAGACCAAAGACCGGCAGACCCACAAATACACCTGCGCCACCGGCAAGATCCTGCAGGTGACCTACTGGAACGCCGCGAACGGCCAGAGCTTCGCGCTGGTGCCCGTCAAAGGTCAGCCGATGCTGTTCGTCAATACGCTCTCCGCGTCCGGCGCGAAATACCAGGCGGGCAGCTACACCTGGTGGACCAAGGGTCCGCGCGCCGACCTCTACGATGCGACGGCGGGCGAGAACGCTCCGCCGGTTCTGTCCGACTGCGTCACGATCGTGCGGTAGCGTGGGTAGCCACGTGGCCATGCCCCCCATGCTGCATCGCCGCACCCTCGTCATCCCTGCCGGCTTGCGCGCAGTTTTTTCTCCCAGGTAGTAAGCTGTTCGACGCGTCCACTCCTTACTACGTGGCCGCGCCCGTCATCGTCTTCGATCATCCGTCCCGGATCCCACTGCGTGGGCGTGCCGTCCGCGCTCGTTCGTCAAGCGAGACTCTCAATGAAAGCATCGGATCTGTTCGTCAAGTCGCTGGAAGCTGAAGGTATCGAGTACGTGTTCGGCATTCCAGGGGAAGAAAATCTCGATCTCCTCGAGTCGCTGCGCCGCTCCAAAATCAGGCTGATTCTCACCCGTCACGAGCAGGCGGCCGGTTTCATGGCGGCGACCTATGGGCGTCTGACGGGCCGCATCGGCGTGTGCCTCTCGACGCTCGGCCCGGGCGCCACCAATCTCGTCACGGCCGCCGCGTACGCCCAGCTGGGCGCCATGCCGATGCTGATGGTCACCGGCCAGAAGCCGATCAAGACCAGCAAGCAGGGGCACTTCCAGATTGTCGACGTGGTTCGCATGATGGAGCCGCTCACCAAGTACACGCGGCAGATCGTGTCCATCGGCAACATCCCCGCGCTGGTGCGCGAAGCGGTGCGGCAGGCGGAGGAAGAACGCCCCGGCGCCGCGCATCTGGAATTGCCTGAAGACGTCGCCGACGAAGAGGGTGACGGCAAGCCGATTCCGAAGAGCTTCAGCCGCCGTCCGGTTGCCGAAGAGAAGGCGGTCGCGCGGGCGGTCGAAGCCATCACGAGCGCGAGGCATCCGCTGCTGATGATCGGCGCGGGCGGCAATCGCAAGACCACCACCAGGATGTTGCGCGAATTCGTCGACCAGATCGGCATTCCGTTCTTCACCACGCAGATGGGCAAGGGCGTGATCGACGAATCGCATCCCCTGTGGCTCGGCAATGCCACGCTCTCCGACGGCGATTTCGTGCATCGCGCCATCGATCACGCGGACTGCATCATCAATGTGGGCCACGACGTGATCGAGAAGCCGCCGTTCTTCATGCGCAGCGGCGACGCGGGCGAGAAGACCGTGATTCACGTGAATTTTCTCGGCGCGGAAGTCGACCCGGTGTATTTCCCACAGATCGAAGTAGTGGGCGACATCGCCAATGCGGTGTGGCAAATGAAGGAGAGTCTCAAGGAGCGTCAGGAGCACTGGGATTTTTCGCGCTTCAAGGAGATCAAGGCGCACTTCGAAGAGCATCTGGTCAAAGGGCAGCTCGACGACCGTTTCCCGATGTACCCGGTGCGGATCGTCAACGACGTCTACGAGACCACGCCGGTGGACGGCATCGTGTGTCTGGACAACGGCATGTACAAGATCTGGTTCGCGCGCTACTACCGGGCCCACGAACCGAACTCGCTGCTGCTCGACAACGCGCTGGCGTCGATGGGCGCGGGCTTGCCGTCGGCGATCGCGACCAAGATCGTGCATCCGGACCGCAAGGTGATGGCGGTGTGCGGCGACGGCGGCTTCATGATGAACTCGCAGGAGCTCGAGACGGCGGTGCGTCTGAAGCTCGATCTGGTGGTGCTGATCCTGCGCGACGACGCCTTCGGCATGATCCGCTGGAAGCAGGAGAACATGAACTTCCCCGACTACGGCATGACGCTGCAGAACCCCGACTTCGTGGCCTATGCGCAGAGCTACGGGGCCAAGGGTCACCGCATTTCAGCGGCCGGGGAGTTTGCGCCGCTGTTGCGCGAATGCTTCGCCACGCCGGGCGTGCATGTAATCGACCTGCCGATCGACTACTCGGACAACGAGCGCGTGCTGAACCGCGAGATCAAGCGCCTGAGCGCGCAACTCTGAATCCAGCCGGGGCATGCGGCCTGCTGCATGCCGCCGGTCGAGACAGCTCGCATCAAGGAGAACGTGTCATGTTGAACAAGACCTACCCGTACTACCTCGCGAATGTGGCGGTGGCGGCCAATACCGATCTCGAAGTCACCGACAAGTTCAGCGGCGAGGTGGCCACCCGTGTCGCGATGGCGGACGCCGCGGCGATCGACAAGGCGATCGGCCACGCCGTCGAGGCGATGCCCGCACTGCGCGCGTTCCCGCCGTTCAAGCGCCAGGCGGTGCTCGAACACTGCGTGAAGCGCTTTCGCGAACGCTACGACGAACTGGCGATGGCGCTGTGCATCGAAGCCGGCAAGCCGATCAACGATTCGCGCGGCGAAGTCACGCGGCTGATCGATACGTTCAAGGTGGCCGCGGAGGAAGCGGTGCGCATCGACGGCGAGATCATTAATCTGGAGATTTCGCCGCGCGCGAAGGGCTATCACGGCTATGTGAAGCGCGTGCCGATCGGGCCGTGTTCGTTCATTTCGCCGTTCAATTTTCCGCTGAATCTGACCGCGCACAAGGTGGCGCCGGCGCTCGCCGCGGGCGTGCCGTTCGTGCTGAAGCCGGCGAGCCGCACGCCGGTCGGGGCGCTGATCATGGGCGAGATTCTCGCGGAAACGGACCTGCCCAAGGGCGCGTTTTCAATCTTGCCGGCCCACCGCGACGGCGCGGACCTGTTCACCACCGACGAGCGGTTCAAGCTGCTCTCCTTCACCGGTTCGCCGGCGGTGGGCTGGGAGCTGAAGAAAAAGGCCGGCAAGAAGAAGGTGATTCTGGAACTGGGCGGTAACGCGGCGGCGATTGTGGACGGCGATCAGGGCGGCAAGCTCGACTATGTGGTCGAGCGGCTGGCGTTCGGCGCGTTCTATCAGTCGGGGCAGAGCTGCATTGGCGTGCAGCGCATTCTCGTCCACTCGAGCCTCTACGACGCGTTGCGCGAGAAGCTGATTGCGAAGACGAAGTCGCTGATCATGGGCGATCCGAAGAACGAGAAGACCTTTGTCGGGCCGATGATCTCCGAGTCGGAGTCGAAACGTCTGGCCGGCTGGATGGAGAGCGCGGTGCTGGACGGCGCGAAGATCGTGGCCGGCGGCAAGGTGGAGGGCGCGATGTTCGAGGCCACCCTGCTCGAAGGCGTGAAGCGCGATTCGGACCTGTATCGCAAGGAAGCCTTCGGTCCGGTGGCGATTCTGGAGCGCTTCGACGACTTCGCGGCGGCGCTCGCGTCCGTCAACGACAGCGACTTCGGCCTGCAGGCGGGCGTCTTCACGGATTCGCTCGCCCATGCGCATCAGGCGTGGGACCAGTTGGACGTGGGCGGCGTCGTGATCAACGACGTGCCGTCGTTCCGCGTGGACAATATGCCGTATGGCGGGGTGAAGGACTCCGGGCTGGGGCGCGAGGGCATCCGCTACGCCATCGAGGACATGACCGAGATGCGGCTGATGGTGATGCGCGAGACGTGGTGAGCCGGGCGGCGGGGCTGCTTCGCTGTCACGGGACTGTCGTCTGCGTGGCCTAGTCTGTGCGGGCCTGTGGCCGTTCCCGCCGGGTTTGCGCCCCTTGGTCCGGGGCGTGAGCAGAAAGCGGGCGTGTGCGCCATGAGTGTTTTTGCTGAAGTGCTACAATACCGGCCTTTCCGGCGGGTGTTTCCGTCGGCCGGAGCCGGCTGCATCCTTCCCTGACGAAATCGGGACTTTGCGGCACGCCGTGGCTCCGCTTCATCCTGATGCCCTCCGCGGCCCCGGCCGCTGCCGCGCCCCCCGCGCAGGCGCATTTTTAGCGAAAGCCACCATGTCCGACACAGCCGTCACGCCCAGCACCGAGACTTTTGACCAGTTTGGCCTTGCGCCGGACATCCTGAAAGCCATCGTCGAGCAGGGTTACACCACGCCCACGCCGATCCAGGCGCAGGCGATCCCTGTTGTGCTGTCGGGACGCGACGTCATGGGCGCGGCCCAGACGGGGACCGGCAAGACCGCGAGTTTTTCGCTGCCGATCATCCAGCGCCTGCTGCAGCACGCGAGCACGAGCGCCTCGCCGGCGCGCCACCCGGTGCGCGCGCTGATTCTTACGCCGACCCGCGAATTGGCCGACCAGGTTGCCGCCAACGTGCACGCTTACGCCAAGCATACGGCGCTGCGCAGCGCGGTGGTGTTCGGCGGTGTGGATATGAATCCGCAGTCGGAGCAGCTGCGCCGCGGCGTCGAGATTCTGATCGCCACGCCTGGGCGTCTGCTTGACCACGTGCAGCAAAAGACGGCCAATCTGGGCCAGGTGCAGATGCTGGTACTCGACGAAGCCGACCGTATGCTCGACATGGGCTTCCTGCCGGATCTGCAGCGCATTCTGAATCTGCTGCCGAAGGAACGTCAGACGCTGCTGTTTTCGGCGACCTTCTCCGGCGAAATCAAGAAGCTGGCTGCGACCTATTTGCGCAATCCGCAGACTATCGAAGTGGCGCGCAGCAATTCGACCGCGACCAATGTTACGCAGACGGTTTATGAAGTGGCCGAAGGCGACAAGACCGGCGCGGTGGTGCAACTGATTCGCGAACGCGGTCTGAAGCAGGTGATCGTGTTTTGTAACAGCAAGATCGGCGCGAGCCGTTTGGCGCGCAGTCTTGAGCGCGATGGTGTGGTGGCGACCGCGATTCACGGCGATCGTACGCAGAATGAGCGTATGCAGGCGCTTGACGCTTTCAAACGCGGTGAGATTGAGGCGCTGGTGGCGACGGATGTTGCTGCGCGTGGGCTCGATATCGTTGAGCTGCCGGCTGTGATTAACTTCGATCTGCCGTTCAATGCCGAAGATTATGTGCACCGGATTGGGCGTACCGGGCGGGCTGGGGCTTCCGGCGATGCGCTTTCTTTGTGTAGCCCGAATGAGCGCAAACAACTCGCCGATATCGAGAAGCTGATCAAGCGGCCGCTCGATGTGCAACGTCTCACTGTTGATGTGCCTGTGCGGCATCATCATGAAGAGCGTAGTCCGCGGCGGGAGCGCGAAGGGCGCGAAGGTCGCGAGGAACGGGGGAGTGGGCGTCGTCGTGCTTCCTCTGGTTCCGGTGCCGGCGGTTCTTCGTTCGAACGGCCGCATCATCATCGGCAAGCTCCTGTTGATGATTTCTTTTCCAAGCCTTATGAGCCTTCGCCCTCCAGTCGTAAAGCCGATGAGGTTGCCGATGTTCCCGTGAACAAGGTGGCTTCCAAGCAGCCGCTCGCTGCGTTGTTGGGTGGGTTTGGGATGCCTGTCAGGAAGAGTACTTCGTCGTAATTTGGGGTTTTCTTTTGCCTGCGGCGGCGGTTGGTTGGTGGGCTTCTGGTTTTGGCCTTTTCTTGTTTTTGGCCTTTCCTTGTTTTCTTCGTGGTCTATTGGCGTCGCCCCTGTGCGGGGCAGCACCTACTTTTCTTTGCCGCCGCAAAGAAAAGTAGGCAAAAGAAAGCGGGCTCACACCGCTAGCTCGTAGGTGTCCACCTCTGTTTGGCCGCCCGGAATGGTCCGAGACGAGATGCGCCCTCGCACCGCCCTACCCCGTGACACAGCAGTCTTCCGCTCCAGCGTGCGCTGCGCGCCGCCGTTGGGTCATTCCCACCCCTCGGTCCTTGCTTCTACTCCTTCTACTCGGTTGTGTCGCCGTGCTCGCTTCGCGCTGCAGTTTCGCTGCTCGCTCGCTCAACAGTTGTCGTCCCATTGCCCTTCTTCGTCAACGGGTTGCTGCTTCACTCTCTAAGTGTCGGGTGTCGGGTGTCGGGTGTCGGGTGTCGGGTGTCGGGTGCCCGATATCTCGCCGCCGCAGTGGCCCCCTCATTTGAAGCGTCGGGCCCAAGCCTTTGTCGCGGCGGCGTAGAACGATTCCAGCGAAGTGTGCGTCTGATCGCCCGAATTCATATCCAGGTTCAAGTGCCGCGCCGCCGCGTGCAGGGCGTCCAGCGGGCGGCTCGTGTCGAGTGCCGTGGCGCCCGTTTGCTTGCTTAACTTCTCGCCGTCGCGGTTTGTTACCACCGGAACATGCAGGTACGCCGGCGTCGGTATACCCAGGCATCGCTGCAGATAGATCTGGCGCGCCGTCGAATCCAGCAAATCCGCGCCTCGCACAATGTGCGTGATCCCCCCGTCAGCATCGTCTACCACCACCGCCAGTTGATATGCCCACTGGTCATCCGCTCGCCGTAACACGAAGTCGCCAACTTCAGTTGCCAGGTTCTGCGTCTGTAATCCCTGCCAGCGGTCGTCGAACGTGATCGTCGCAAAACCCCGCTCAGGAGTTCCCGGTGCCCCCTCGGCGGCTATCTCTGCAGCTATTCCCGCAGTACCTCGGTTAGCCACCGGTGCGACTTTTGCCGTGGCCTCGTCGCCGTTGTTCCCGGATATGTTCAACGCAGCGGTCTTTCCGTCGTCGTTCTTACCGTCATCCCCGTCCGGCACGCGCAGCCGCCACGCACGCGCAGATTTGCCGTGCAGGCCGTTGCGGCATGTGCCCGGGTAAGCGAGGGTGGTATTGCGTGAGTGCGCGTTCAGCAACGAATCGCTGATCTCTCTACGCGTACAGCCGCATGGATACACAAGACCCGCGGTCCGCAGCTGGTCCAGTGCCTGCTGGTAGCGCGCGGTGCGCTCGCTTTGCCAGATCGGCGGCTCGTCCGCGCGCAGGCCAAACAGGTCCAGCGTCGCCAGGATGTCCTCCGCCGCGCCAGGCACCGTCCGTGGGCCGTCGATGTCCTCGATCCGCACCAGCCACACGCCGTCATGCGCGCGCGCATCCAGCCAGCTCGCCAAGGCGCTGACCAGCGAACCAAAATGCAGAGGTCCAGTCGGAGAGGGGGCAAATCGGCCGCGGTAGCTCATGTTCCGGTTCTCTATCCAGGCCAACTACCCGCACACGTACGCCGCCGCAATCCTCACGCCGCACACGCGGCGTTTCGCTCCGGATGGCACTCCGGGCATGTCTTGCCGGGTACATACAGCGGTGACTGCTGCGCCTCCGGGCTGACCACCGCGCGGCAGCCGAAGCATTGCGCCGTTGCGGTTGGCTTCAGTTCGGGATCGAGCGCAGTGCGGTAGTCGAACACGAAGCACTCGCCGTGATAATGCGCGCCACCCACTTCCTCGAAATACTTCAGGATGCCGCCCTCGAGCTGGTACACGTTCTCGATGCCCACTTCCTTCATGTGGATCGCCGCCTTCTCGCAACGAATCCCGCCCGTGCAGAACGACACCACCGTCTTGCCTTCCAGGTCAGCACGGTTCTGCTCGATGACCGCCGGAAACTCGCTGAATTTCTCAATGCGGTAGTCGAGCGCGTCGTCGAACGTGCCCACGTCCACTTCAAACGCATTGCGCGTGTCCAGCATTACCACCGGGCGCCCTTCGTCGTCGTGGCCGCGGTCGAGCCACGCCTTCAGCGTAGGCGCATCCACCGACGGCGCGCGACCCAGTTCGGGCCGGATTGCCGGCTTCTTCATGGTGATGATCTCGCGCTTCAGCTTCACCAGCATGCGGCGGAACGGCTGCTTCCCGGACAGGCTCTCCTTGAACTGCAGGTTCGCAAACTTGCCCTCGAACAGCGGATCGTGGCGGATATAGTCCATAAACCCATGCGCAGCCTCCGGCGTGCCCGCAACGAACAGGTTGATGCCTTCCGGTGCAAGCAGGATCGTGCCCCGCAGGCCGAGCGCATTGCACCGCTCGGTGACGAGCGGGCGCCACTCGGCAGTGGCTTCGAGGGTGGCAAATTGGTAGGCGGCGAGATTGACGATGCTCATGATGGTCCAGCAGTAAAGTGGCCCGGCGGCGCAGCAGACAGCGCAAGCGGCACAGGGTGGCCGCGCGCGTGGCGCGGCCACGGCAAACAGGGCGAAACCCGTATTATCCCTCAAGCGGCCGGATTGCCCGAGTCGGCCGAATGGCTATCCGGTTGCGGCAGCGCAAGACGTCAGGGAATTGTCCGGCGCCGCCCGCGCTTCCTGCCGGGCAATCGTCACTGCGCCAGCGGCTCGCGGGGCAGGTCAACGGTCGGTGCCGCGCAGGGCAGGGGCCGGGCGCTTGCCCCCTGGCCGGATGGCTAACGCGGCGCTTTGGGCTCAAATCTTCGGAAGGGTGGAGTTACAATAACGCCCATGTCAGATCCCCGCTTCGTTCATCTCCGCGTTCACTCCGAATTCTCGATTGCCGATGGCATCGTGCGCCTTGACGACATCGTCGCGGCCGCCGCCAAAGACGGTCAGGGGGCGCTCGCCCTCACCGACCTCGGCAACGCATTCGGCCTCGTCCGTTTCTACAAGGAAGCCCGCGGCAAAGGGGTCAAACCCATTGCCGGTTGCGACGTCTGGATCACCAATCCGGATGATCGCGACAAGCCCTCGCGCCTGCTGCTGCTGGTCAAGGACAAACGCGGCTACCTGAACCTGTGCGAATTGCTGACCAAGGCGTGGCTCACGAATCAATACCGTGGCCGCGCAGAGGTTGAAGCCGGTTGGCTTGAAACCGGCCTGGGCGAGGGCCTGCTGGCGCTCTCCGGCGCGCAGCAAGGCGACATCGGCATGGCGCTCGCCGCCGGTAATGAAGAAGCGGCCAAACGCAACGCGCAACACTGGGCGAAGGTTTTCCCCAACGGTTTCTATATCGAGCTGCAACGCTGCGGCCAGCCGGGTGGTGAGGCGTACGTGCAGCAGGCGGTGACGCTGGCGGCGTCGCTGAAACTGCCGGTGGTGGCCACCCATCCGCTGCAGTTCATGACGCCAGACGACTTCACCGCGCACGAAGCGCGCGTGTGTATTTCGGAAGGCGACATGCTCGCGAATCCGCGTCGCCAGAAGCGTTTCACGACCGAGCAGTATTTCCGTTCGCAAGAGGAAATGACCGCGCTGTTCGCGGACATTCCGTCGGCGCTCGCCAATACGGTTGAAATCGCGCGCCGCTGTAACCTGACGCTCGAACTCGGCAAGCCGAAGCTGCCGCTGTTCCCCACGCCGGACGGCATGTCGCTTGACGACTACCTGGTGCATCTGTCGAAGGAAGGGCTGGAAAAGCGCCTCGAGCAGTTGTACCCGAACGAGGCGGAGCGCGAGGCGCAGCGGGAGACGTACTACAAGCGCCTCGAATTCGAGTGCGGCACGATCATCAAGATGGGCTTCCCTGGCTACTTCCTGATCGTGGCGGACTTCATCAACTGGGCCAAGAACAACGGCGTGCCGGTGGGGCCGGGCCGGGGCTCGGGCGCCGGCTCGCTGGTCGCGTACGCGCTCGGCGTGACCGACCTCGATCCGCTGCGCTACAACCTGCTGTTCGAGCGTTTCCTGAATCCGGAACGGGTGTCGATGCCCGACTTCGACATCGACTTCTGCCAGCACGGGCGCGATCGCGTCATCCAGTACGTGAAGGAAAAGTACGGCGCGGACGCGGTGTCGCAGATCGCCACCTTCGGCACGATGGCGGCGAAGGCGGCCGTGCGCGACATCGGCCGCGTGCTCGATCTCGGCTATATGTTTACGGACGGTATCGCCAAGCTGATTCCGTTCAAGCCCGGCAAGCACGTCACCATCGCCGACGCGATGAAGGAAGAGCCGCTCTTGCAGGAGCGCTTCGACAACGAAGACGAAGTGCATCAGCTGATCGAACTGGCGCAGCGCGTCGAGGGCTTGACGCGTAACGTCGGCATGCACGCGGGCGGCGTGCTGATCGCGCCCGGCAAGCTGACCGACTTCTGCCCGCTCTACACGCAGGGCGACGAAAGCGGCGTCGTGAGCCAGTACGATAAAGACGACGTCGAAGCGGTCGGCCTCGTGAAGTTCGACTTTTTGGGGCTGACCACGCTGACGATCCTCGACTGGGCCGAGCGCTATATTCGCCGTCTCGATCCTTCGAAGCAGGACTGGTCGCTCGCGCAAGTGCCGCTCGACGACCCGGCGTCGTTCACGATCCTCAAGAAGGCCAACACGGTTGCCGTGTTCCAGCTGGAAAGCCGCGGCATGCAAGGCATGCTGAAAGACGCGCAGCCGGACCGCTTCGAGGACATCATCGCGCTCGTGGCGCTGTACCGTCCGGGCCCGATGGACCTGATCCCGAGCTTCTGTGCGCGTAAGCACGGCCGCGAGGTGGTCGAGTATCCCGATCCGCGCGTCGAGCCCATCCTGAAAGAGACCTACGGCATCATGGTCTATCAGGAGCAGGTGATGCAGATGGCGCAGATCATCGGCGGCTACTCGCTTGGCGGCGCCGACTTGCTGCGTCGCGCGATGGGTAAGAAGAAGGCCGAAGAGATGGCCGAGCACCGCGCGTTGTTCCGCGAAGGTGCGGCGAAGAACGGCCTGACCGGCGAGAAGGCCGACGAAATCTTCGACTTGATGGAGAAGTTCGCGGGCTACGGCTTCAACAAGTCGCACGCGGCTGCGTACGCCCTGCTTGCGTATCACACGGCATGGCTGAAGGCGCACCATCCGGCCGAATTCATGGCAGCGAATATGTCGCTTGCCATGGACGACACCGACAAGGTCAAGATCCTGTTCGAAGACTGCATCACGAACAAGATGGCCGTGTTGCCGCCGGACGTCAATCTGTCCGCGTATCGCTTCGAACCGGTGGCAGAGGCGGACGGCAAGCGCTCGAAGACGATCCGCTACGGTCTGGGCGCCATCAAGGGCAGTGGCCAGAACGCGATCGAAGAAATCCTGCGGGCGCGCGAAGAGGGGCCGTTTATCGACCTGTTCGACTTCTGCAACCGGATCGACCGCCGCGTGGTCAACCGTCGCACGGTCGAAGCATTGATCCGCGCGGGCGCGTTCGACGCGCTGCATGCGAATCGCGCGCAGTTGATCGCGTCGGTGTCGCTTGCCATGGAGGCCGCCGACCAGGCGAGCGCCAACGCCATGCAAGCGGGCCTGTTCGACATGGGCGACGCGCCGTCGCAAGGTCACGAACTGGTCGACGAGGCCGAATGGCCCGAAAAGAAAAAGCTGCAGGAAGAGAAGGGCGCGCTTGGGTTCTATCTGTCGGGCCATCTGTTCGACGCCTATAAGGACGAAGTGCGCCGCTTCGCGCGCCAGAAGATCGGCGAGTTGAAGGAAGGCCGCGACAAGCTGGTCGCGGGCGTGATTGCCTCGCTGCGCACGCAGATGACCCAGCGCGGCAAGATGCTTATCGCGCTGCTCGACGACGGCACCGGCCAATGCGAAGTGACGGTTTTCAACGAGACGTTCGAAGCCCACAAGGCACTCTTCAAGGAAGACGAGTTGCTGGTGGTGCAGGGCCAGGCGCGTAACGACGCGTTCACGGGCGGCATCCGTTTCACGGTCGACACGGTGATGGATCTCGGCCGCGCACGGTGCCGTTATGCGGAAGCCGTGAAGGTGCAGATGAACGGCAACGCCGACGCGCTTGCGCTGCGTCGCGTGCTGGAGGCGCACAGCGCCGGTGCGGATGAACCGCAAGCCGCGCAGGCGCCTGCAGTGTCGTCGCGCGGCGGTGGTGGTGGCCGCGGCGGTGGCTTTGGCGGTGGCGACGGCGGCCGTCAGCGCCAGGCTGTACAGATCCCAAGCGGGCTGGCGGTGCAGATCGTTTATCGCAGCGAAAACGCGGAAGGCGAAGTGCGCCTTGGCGACGCGTGGCGCGTGAAGCCCACTGACGAACTGCTCGCGGCGCTGCGCGGCGAGTTTGCCGGTAGCTCAATCGAAATCGTCTACTGACGGCAGGCAACGGCCCGCGCATCTCCGCGCGGGTTCGTTAGCGGCGCCCGGTGCGAGAATAAGCGCTTACGGTTCGCCGCACACAGCATGGGCCAGCGCTCACCACTCACCACTCACCACTCACCACTCACCACTCACCACTCACCACTCACCACTCACCACTCACCGCTTGCGCGCCCCCAACAGCCCGAGCTTCAGAAACCGGTAATACACCGTCTCCGCATTGAATACCGCGATCATGAAGCCGGCGCGGCCGTCGAGAAAGCCGCGCCGCAGCACGTAAGTGCGGACGAACGCCCACGCTCCGCGCGCGAGCGCCTTACCGAAACTTCCGCCTTTGCCAGCCGCATGACGCTGCTGCGCACCCGCGCTCGAGTATGCGTCGAGCTTGCGCAGCACGGTTTCGAAGTCTTCGTACGAGTAGTGCATCAGCTTGCCCGTCAGGCGCTGCGCCGGGGTATCGAACACCAGCCGCTCGTGCACGAGGTCGTCGGAGAAACGGGCGGCGCCGCGCTTGAACAGTCGCGGAATCCAGTCCGGATACCAGCCGCTGTGGCGGATCCAGTGTCCGCAGAAACTCGACAGGCGATCCACCGCGTAGACATCGGCGCCGGGCGCGGCAAGCGCGGCGCGGATCGCCGCCGCCAGTTCCGGCGAGACGATTTCGTCGGCATCGATCGAGAGGATCCAGTCGGTGTCGAGCGCGTCGAGCGCGCGGTTTTTCTGCGGCCCGAAGCCGGGCCAGTCGGGCTGCTGCAGCACCCGCGCGCCGTGAGCCTCTGCAATCTCGACGGTGCCGTCGGTGCTGGCGCCGTCGACCACGACGATTGCGTCGGCGAAGGCCACCGCGCAGAGGCACTCGGCCAGGCGCGGCGCCGCGTTTTTGGTGATGATGGCGACGCCGAGGGTGGGTTCTTTCATGCCTGAAGAGCGGAGAGGGTGCAGGGTGGGCAAAACGCGTCGCGCAAGTATACACAGCGATACACAGCACGAGGTTGCGCCAACGCGGCCGGCTGTGGCCGTAACCTTGTCCACAGGGCCGTGCCGACCCAAACAACAACGCGCCGCGGCCACGCTGAAAGCCCCCCGTCAGGCGGGTGTCATCCCCGTACAACGGCCGGCGCGCCGCAACCGCCCAAGCGTTTACAATGCGGTATTTTGTGCGTCCACCTACCGGGTGGGCGCAACGTTCGCCTTTCTAGAGGATTCCTTGAGCGCGAAGCCCACGTTAAGCAAAGTCATCGGTTCATCAGGCGACGCCTCTTCCCCGTTCGCCTTGTTACGCCGGCTTTGGCCGTACATCAAGCCGATCCTGTGGACCCTGATTGGTGCGATTGCCGCCATGGGCGTCAGCGCCGGCACCGACGCGCTCATCCCCGTGCTCCTCAAGCCGCTGCTGGATAAGGGCTTCGGCGCGCACGCCGCGCGTGGCCTGACGTGGATGGTGCCGGTCGGTGTGATCGGGCTCGCGGTGGTCCGCGGGGTTTCTCAATACGCGTCCGGTTACCTGATCGCGTACGTCTCGAACACGATCCTGCTGCGCTTGCGTCTGGAGATGTTCGACCGCATGGTCCATACCAGCGTCAGCTTCTTCCAGCGCGAGACGGCCAGCACCGTCATCAACGCCATCGTCTTCGAGGTCAACCAGATTCTCAACGTGCTGTTGGGCGTCATGGTCACGCTGGTGCGGGATTCGCTGACGGTCCTGTTCCTGCTCGGCTACCTGTTCTACCTGGACTGGAAGCTGACGATGATCGTCGCGGTGATGCTGCCGGCCATCGGCTGGCTGATCGGCAAGATCAACCGCAAGCTGCGCCGCCTCAACCGCGAAAACCAGTTGCTCACCAATGAGCTGTCGTACATCGTCGAGGAGACGGTGGGCGGCTACAAGGTGGTCAAGGTGCATAACGGCGAGTCGTATGAGATTGAGCGCTTTGCCGAGATGAGCCGCCGTCTGCGCGGTTACTCGCTGCGCATGACGACTTCCGGTGGACTGGCCCAGCCGCTCACCCAGTTTCTGGCGTCGCTCGCGGTCGCGGTCGTGGTCACGATTGCGGTCGTGCAGTCGGCGCACGGCGGCACGACGGTCGGCAGCTTTGTGTCGTTCATTACGTCGATGCTGCTGATCGTCTCGCCGCTCAAGCACCTGATGGACGTCAACCAGCCGTTGCAACGCGGCATGACCGCGGCCGAGCTGATCTTCGGCCTGATCGACGAGCCGTCCGAGCCGCAAGGCGGCGGCAAGCCGCTCGAACAGGCTGCCGGCCATATCGAGTTCCGCGACGTCTCGTTCAACTACGGCGCCACCAGCACGCACGACCGGCAAACGCTGGACCGCGTGTCGTTCAAGGTCGCGCCGGGCGAGATGGTCGCGCTGGCCGGGCCGTCGGGCAGCGGCAAGACCACGCTCGTCAACCTGCTGCCGCGCTTCTTCGATCCGACCGGCGGCGAGATCCTGGTCGACGGCGTCGCGCTGCCGGAGTATGACGTTCACGCGTTGCGCAGCCAGATTGCAATGGTGAGCCAGGACGTGGTGCTGTTCAACGACACGATCGCGCACAACGTCGCCTACGGCCAGCCGCCGGATGCGGACAAGGTGAAGGCGGCATTGCAGGCCGCGAACCTGTGGGACACCGTGGCGTCCATGCCGAAAGGGATGGAGACGCTGGTCGGCGACAACGGCCTGATGCTCTCGGGCGGTCAACGTCAGCGTCTCGCGATCGCGCGCGCCATCTACAAGAATGCGCCGATCCTGATTCTCGACGAAGCCACCTCGGCGCTCGATTCGGAATCGGAGCGCCATGTGCAGGCGGCACTGGAAACGCTGATGAAGGGGCGCACCACGCTCGTCATCGCGCACCGGCTGTCGACCATCGAGCGCGCGGACCGGATCCTGGTGCTGGAGGCCGGACATATCGTCGAGCGCGGCAGTCATCGCGAATTGCTGGAGCAAGACGGTCTGTATGCGCATCTGCACCGCATCCAGTTCCAGCAAAACGCGGCGTAAGGCAGAGAAGCCGCGTTGAAAGTCAAACGCATTCAAGGTGTGCTTTAATCCGTGCCGTGCCGTGCCGTGCCGTGCCGTGCCGTGCCGTGCCGTGCCGTGCCGCGGGCGCAGGCCTGCCGCGGCCAGCGGGCTGTCATGCCCGGCCGCCTTTCCCTTGACGTTTGACCCGACGCCGCGTGCGTGCCGGTCTGAATAATGAAAATCGGACTCTCCAGTAATGCGCTGAAACATAGTGGCGGCCTCGAGCGCTATGCGATGGACCTGGTGCGCGGTTTCGCCGCCGCCGGCATCGAGCTGGCCTTCTTTGCGCGCCGCTTCGACCCGTCGGTGCCGGAGAGCGGGATGGTCGAGGCGCATCGCATCAACGTGTCGTTCCTGCCGGGCAAGCTGCGCGACCTCTGGTTTTCCTGGCGGCTGCGCCGCGCGCGCCGCGCCGCCAAGGTCGATGTGCTGATCGGCTGCAACCGCGTCGACTCGTCCGAGATCGCCATTTGCGGTGGCACCCACCTCGGTTTCCTGCGCGCCACCGGGCGGCCGGCAAAGCGTTCGGACCGCTGGCAGATCGAGCTCGAGCGCCGCCAGTACGAGCAGTCGAGCGTGATCGTCGCGCACTCGCAGTTGATGCGCGACGAGCTGCGCGAACTCTACGGTATTGAAGAAGCGAAGATCCGCGTGCTGTATCCGCCCGTCGACGGCGCGCGCTTCACGCCCGCGGATGCCGCCCGGCGCGCCGAGCTGCGGCGCAAGTTCGGCTTCGCGGATCACGAAATCGTCCTGCTGTTTCCGTCCAGCAGCCATGAGCGCAAGGGCTTGCCGCTGATCGAAGCCGCGTTGCGCGGCACCGACCTGCCGGTGGTGCTCGCGGTGGCCGGACGGCCGCCCGCGCGCACCTCGGAGCGGGTGCGCTACATCGGCTACGTGAAAGAGATCGAGGACGGCTACCGTGCCGCCGATTTCACCCTGCTCGCGTCGAAGTACGAGCCGTTCGGGCTGGTCGGCGTCGAATCGGTGATGTGCGGCACGCCGGTGATCTTTCCGTCGAGCATCGGTTGCTGCGATGCGCTCGCGCCGCACGCGAAGTTCGTCTTCGCACCGGACGACGAGGCGGACCTGCGCGCCACGCTCGAGCGCGCGGTGCAGCAGCGGCTCGCCGCCGCGCCGCCGGACCAGGCCGAGGTGGCGCGCGGCGCCGTGCTGTACGACGCCAGCGTGGCCGGCCATGTCGACGCCTTGCTGGCGTTGGCGAGGCGCATCCGCGGCGGGAATTGACCGATGCAGCAGCGGCGCCGGAACCGCTTGCCTGCCCTCGGTGGAAGCCCGCACAGCCCCGTCCGTCCTGCTTTCCAGCCAGGCCCCCATGCTATAATTTTTGAATATAAAGCGCGTGGCGCGACCACGGGCCGACCCATCCATTTTTCACTTCGCTTTCAGTGCCGGCGCAGTCAGGCGGCGGGTGCAGGGTGCCCACAGCCACTGCGTCAGCGTTGCCGTGCGCGGCCTCGCGCCGCACTGAGGGCGAAAGTCATCGACAAGAAGACCGCTGGAGATTCTGCATGGGGAACGCGACCTCAAGCTGGGTACCGGCGCATAGCCAGATCGCGGACGCGACCAACGTGCCGATGACCCAATGAGCCGACTTTCCGGGCGTATTCGCATCTTTGCGCGTGCCATTCCGCGCCTCGTTTTAAAGCCCTTGCGCCGCCGGCCGTCGTCGGTGCGGCGCATTCTGCTTGCCCACCATCTGCTGCTCGGCGACACCTTGCTGTTGACGCCCTTGCTGGCCAAACTGCGCGCGCAGTATCCACAGGCGCAGATCGATCTGGCCTGTCCGAAGGCGATTGTGCCGCTGTACGCGGGGCGGCCCTTCGGCGTGAACGCGTTGCCGTTCGACCCGCGCGACCTCGCCTCCGTCAAGGGCGTACTGGATGCCGGACCGTACGATCTCGGCTTTGTGCTCGGCGACAACCGGCATAGCTGGCTTGCGCTCGGCGCGGGCTGCCGCTGGATCGTGGCGCATGCCGGCGATGTGCCGGCGTGGAAAAACTGGCCGGTCAACCAGAGCGTGCCGTATCCCGAGACGCCGGCCGCCTGGGCGGATCTGGCCGCCGACCTGGTGGAGGGGCCGCCGCCCCGTGCTTACCGGCCCGCCGACTGGCCGGCCCCCGCGCATGCGGTGTTGCCCGACGCCGATCTGCTGACGCAGCCTTACGTCGTCCTGCATCCCGGCGCGAGCACCGAAGTCAAGCGCTGGCCGGACGCGCGCTGGCGCGAACTTGCGCAGCGGGTCGAGGCACTCGGCTATATTCCCGTGTGGAGCGGTGGCCCGGGCGAGGTCGAACTGATCCGCACCATCGACCCGGATCCGCATCATCCGAATATGGCGGGGCGGGTCGGGCTCGGCGAGTTGTGGCATCTGTTTGCCGGCGCGAAGGCCGTGGTCTGCCCGGATACGGGCGTCGCGCATCTGGGACGCCTGGTCGGCGTGCCGACGGTCGCGCTGTTCGGCCCCGGCAACGCGCAGATTCATGGCGCGGGCCGCTATTGGAGTGAAGTGCCGTTCGCACCGGTGACGATCGCGCAGATGCCATGCCGCGATCAACCGTTTATTTTCCGGCGCGAAGTCGCCTGGGTTCGGCGTTGTGACCGCAACTGGAAGACCTGCGTGGCCTGGCAGGGCGACCACGCCGACTGCATGGGGCGCATCTCGGTCGAGTCGGTGTACAACGCATTGCAAAACGTTCTGGTGGAAGTGTAATGACGAACACGTTCGCGCGCGTCGAGCGCGTCCTGTGGATTGCGTGTCCGGTCATCCTGTTCGCGGTGATGTTCGGTCACATGACGGCCGTCGTGTACATGGCGCTGGCGCTGCTCGCGCTCGGCACGCTGGGCGGGCTGTTTTCGCCGCAGCGCCCATCGTTCCTGCACTGGCCGCTCGTCGTGCCGATCGCCTGCTGGGCGCTCTGGAGTCTCGCCGCCGTGGCATGGTCCGCCTATCCGGCGGTGAGCATGCATGCTTGGTGCGATGAGGTGCTGTATCCGCTCGTGTCGTTCTGGGGCTTCTGGCTGTTCGGCACACGCACGCAGCGGCTCGCCCCCATCGTGCTGGTGAGCTGGGTGGCATGCGTGCTGCTCGCCGTGATCAGCGCGCTCTACTGGGGGCATCTGCAGCCGCCCACCCCGAACACCTTTCCGATGCATTTCTATAACCGGGTCGGCCACACCAGCACCATGGCGGTGTTTGCCATGGCGTTATTTGCCGGCGCGCTGTTGCGTCGCGGCTGGCGCGCGTTCGGCCTGAGCGGTCTGGTGCTGTGCCTGTTCATCGGCCTCGCCACGCTCAACCGGTTTTTCTGGCCGGCCGCCGCCGCGGTGCTGCTGGTGGCGCTGTTTCCGTGGTATCGACGGCACGTGCTGCTCGCCTTGCTGGCGTTTGCCGTAGTCGGCGCGGCGGGCGTCGGCACGCTCGAATACAGTGCGCGCATGCGGCTCGGCGCCGCCGCGCCCGCGACGGCGTCGCACGACATGGCGATCGACGGTCACCAGTTACCCGTGCCGCAGGCGTTTTCCAGTATCGGCGACACGGTGTCGTCCGACACGCGGCCCAAGTTGTGGGCGTTCTATACGGCCGAAGCGAAGCGGCATGCGTGGATTGGCGTCGGCTTCGGCAAGCCGTTGCCCGGCATGGTGTATCAGCAGGAGATGCCGCAAAGCCTGTTGACGATCGAGCCGCAGGCGCTGACCCACGCGCACAATCTGTTTCTGAACACCTGGCTGCAGACCGGCCTCGTCGGCGCGGTGCTGGAAACGGTGCTGCTGCTGTGTCTGGTGATTGCGTTCTGGCGGGTGCGGCGGGCCGATCCGTGGCTGTGCGCCGCAGGCGTTGCGCTGGTTGCCGGTATGATCGCGAAAAATACCACGGACGATTTCATGTGGCAGACCACCATGCTGGGTTTCTGGGCGTTCGCGGGCCTCTTGTTGGGCAGCGCGCAGCAGCTTGCTCGGGACGAGTCGCGGCGCGGCTCGCGCGGGCCGTTCTAAATCAAGGTCTGGACGCATTGAGAGTATGAAATACGATAGTCGACACGACCGCACCGAACTGTTCGATCCGCCGCGGCGCATCCTGTTTCACATCAACGATTTCGGCAAGGGCGGCACGGAAACCTCCCTGCTGGCCTGGTTGAAGACGCTCGACCGGCAATTCTTCGCGCCCAGCGTCAGCGTGACCTATCCGACTGACGAACTGCTGTTCTGGCGCGCCCATTCGATTCCCGACGACGTGCCCGTGCATGTGCTGGCGTCCGCGAAGTGGATGAACGCGCTGCACGAAATACGCCGGCAGGGCAAACTGGGCGGCCACCTGAAGCTGCTGCACAAGGTGCTGACCTACTGTGTCATCCGGCCGCTCGCCGCGCTGCGTTTTCGGCGGATTGCGCGGGACCAGGATATTGTCTGCGACTTCGATTTTTCGCTGCGGCATCTGGCCGGCACCTGCAACGTGCCGTGGATCGGGGTGAGTCACTTCAGTCTCGCCGCGCGTCTTGGCGAGAAGAGCGCGCGCTACCTGGCGCGCCGCACCAGGCAGTATTCCCGCTATGCCGCGATCGCGGTGCTGACGCCCGACATGTTGCGCGAAGGACAGGCGCTGTTCCCACCGGGCCGGGTGAATCTCGTCGAACTGCCGAACGTCATCGACGTCGAGTCGTTGCGCCTGAAAGCGCGGGCGACGATCGAGCGTCCGGCGCAGACGTTTATCGTCTCGGTGGCGCGTCTCGACGAAGGGCAAAAGGATCATACGACGCTGCTGCGCGCGTTTGCCTATGTGCGCGCGCAACGGCTGAGTACGGCCGACCTCGTGGTGATCGGCGAGGGGCCCGACCAGGCGATGCTCGAGCGCCTCGCCGTCGAACTCGGGATTCGCAAGTCCGTCCATTTCCTCGGCTTCTGCTCGAACCCGTTTCCTTTTATTCGTCAGGCGGAAATGCTGGTGCTCAGCAGCCGCTACGAAGGTTTCGGCATGGTGCTCGGTGAGGCGATGGCGCTCGGCACGCCGGTGATTTCGACCGATTGCCCCACCGGTCCGCGCGATCTGCTCGAGGGCGGCAAAGCCGGTTTGCTGGTGCCGATCGGCGATGTCGACGAAATGGCGCGCGCCATCGAGCGTCTGCACACGGATACGCTGCTGCGTCGAACCGTGGTGCAGAACGCGCTCAGGAAGGTGGCGACCTTCGCGCCGGAGAGCGCGAATCAGCGCATGTTGACGCTTGCACAGCAGATTTCCGGCGGCGACGGTCCGACCGGGCTGGCGTGGCACGGCCGCGACTCGGCGGTGGCCGGGCGTCTGCCTTAGCCGCTGGCCTGGTGGTCGCCCGAAGCCACAGCCACAGCCACAGCCAAAGCGGCTACCTGAGTCATGCCACCCATTGCTGCGGGCGCCGTCTTCCGAGCCCGCTCACACACCGCCCGTCACAAGCCCGAGCACCGACAGGTCCGGATGCGTGCCGTCGACGATGCTGCGCCCCGCATGCAAGGCTTCGTAAAGCGCATCCGCTAGACTGGCAAACGACTCTTCGCCGTCTGCGTGAAACGGCACTATGTGACCCGGCAGCGCCGGATCGGCGCCCGGGTGACACACATAGCCGAGGTAGGTGAAGCGGCTCTCGTCGGGCTGTTTTGGGCGCGGTGAGGTGTGAATCTCGAAGCCTTCGTATTCAACCATTTGCCAGGCGTGGGTTTCTTCCGACATGGTGGCCTCCGTTCGGGCCTTGCGTGCAGGGTGTGGGTGCACGCGGTGTACGTGATGCCGCTTCAGCGTCGCGGCCGGACTGAGGGCGCTGTGCGGCGTCCGGCGCGCCGCGGGCGTCAGTGCCGGTGTCGCATCCGGTCCCACAGCCGGTGGCCGTCCAGCCGCGCCAGGGGCCTCGCTCGGTGATGCTCGCGCCGGTAATGCGCGCTGAGGATCATGACACCGGTGACGATGACGACCAGTCCCACTACGATGCTAACCATCGATTCCGCCATGGCAGCCTCCATCCATTTCCACTGCATGTCAAAAGTCTAGGTGATTTGGGCGAAAAACGGCGGACAGCGGTTGGCGTCGTGTCGTATAGAATGGTGAGCTTTGCCCGTACGCTCATGTGGTTCAAAAACCTTCAGCTTCATCGTCTCCCCATTCCGTGGACCGTCACCCCCGAGCAAATGGAAAAGTGGCTTGCGCCGCACGCATTCCAGCCGGGCAGCAGCGTCGAGATGCAAACCCAGGGGTGGGCCTCGCCGCGCGATAACGACGCGCTCGTCTATTCGATCAACCGCCAGATGCTGCTGGTGTTCCGCACCGAAAAGAAGCTGCTTCCCGCGTCGGTGGTGACGCAGGTGACCAAGGCGCGTGCGCTCGAAGTCGAAGAGCAGCAGGGTTTCAAGCTCGGCCGCAAGCAGATGCGCGAACTCAAGGAGCAGGTCACCGACGAACTGCTGCCGCGCGCCTTCAGCATTCGCCGCGACACGCGCGTCTGGATCGACACGGTGCACGGCTGGCTCGTCATCGATGTCGCGTCGCAAGCCGTCGCTGACGAGGTGCTCGGCTTGCTGGTCAAATCGATCGATCAGTTGCCGCTCGCGAGCGTGCGCGTCGCGCAGTCGCCGGTGGCGGCCATGGCGGAGTGGCTGTTGTCGGGCGAGGCGCCCGCCGGCTTCACGCTCGATCAGGACACCGAGTTGCGCTCCCCGGCGCAAGGCAATGCGACCGTGCGCTACGTCGGCCATGCGCTGGATGTCGACGACATGCGTCGCCACATCGAAGCCGGCAAGCAATGCATGCGTCTGGCGATGACATGGGACGACCGCGTTTCATTTGTTCTCACGCCGTCGCTGACCATCAAGCGCATCACGCCGCTCGACGTGATCAAGGACGCCAGCGATCCCACTGCGCAGAACGACGACGAGGTATTCGACTCGGATATGACGCTGATGACAGGCGAGCTCGCGCGCATGTTCGCCGATATCGTCGCGGCATTGGGCGGTGAGCAGGGCGATGCGATGTTGCAGGCCGCAGCGGCTTGACGCGAGTGCATTCGGCAACGTGAAAGGGGCGCGCAAGCGGGCAGAAAGTCTTTGCGTATTGCGGGGATTTCGCCGGGTTTATTTTGTAACCAGGTGTCACGCCAGACGATGGAATTTGCGCCCGGTCACGCCCTTCGCTTTATGACTTTTTTACTTGCCGGCGCGCTCGTGCGCCGAATAGAATCGTGGTCGTTACATCACAGGAGTCCCTCGTGGATGGTTGCTTGAGTGGTCGAAGATCGATGCCGGTATCAACCGGTTTTTCCGCCGCGAGATAGCGCAACGCAGGGTTCCTCCTTTGCCGCTAGCTCGCTTCGGCCGGGCTAGCGCGCTTCAATAACAACAGGCTGTTTGAGGCCTGTTTTCAGCACGCTCCCAACGTTTGACGCACATGGCAGGGCTGCCATGTGAAGCATCGTCGCGTCTTGAGAATGCGCCCGCATTGCGCGGGTGCGACGGGAGTCGGTTCATGTTCATCATCGAGTCACTGGTGTTGCAGTTGAAAGGCGCCATGCGTCTGCCGAGGGCGGCGCCTGCGCTTGCGCCGTCGCGCTCGCCGGCGCTGCTGCGCTATGGACCTGTCCGGTTCATCGCCGGCATGGGCAAGCGGATCGCGCGCGCGGCGCTGCGACTCGCGCATGCCGGTGCACCGCTGACGCCGGTGGGTTACGTGCTGGTGTTCGTCACGCTGGCTGCGATGCTGCTCGTCGCGATGCTCTCCACCTCACCGCTGAGCCACGAACTGGGCCGCTCGGATCGCCTGAGCTGGTGGTTCTCCTGACCCCACGTCAGCGCGGGCACATCGCATGCTGAATGCATGAAATATATCGATGCATTCTCGGCGGGAACCGCGCATGCGCGTTCGTGTCGGACTGGCATGACGCGGCCTGCGCGCTTGACCCCGTGACCGCGTGACGTAACGCGCTGAAAAATCGCTGTACACGTACGTCATTGAATTGCAGGCCCCCATGACCTAGCGTTCAGTAGTGCCTGGCGGCGTCGCGCAAACCTGCCCGATCCGATGCGTCATGCGGGCTGGAGCAGGTTCCGGCCGAACAGCAAACGGAGTCGTCGTTGATGAATTCCCCCGTCCGCCGATCGCTCGAAGTCGACTTCCTGCGCGGAGTCGTCCTGATCGTGATCGCGCTCGACCATATCCAGGGCAGCGTGCTGTCGCGATTCATGCTGCACAACTATGCGTATTGCGACGCGGCCGAAGTATTCGTGTTTCTTGGCGGCTATGCATCGGCGGCTGCCTTTATGAATGTCGCGACATATCGCAGCGAGCACGCCGCCAAGCGACGCTTTGTGGTGCGCGCATGGGAGATCTACCGCGCATATCTGTTCACGGCCGCGCTGATGCTGCTGGCCGGCGCTGCGCTGATGCTCGGGCATGTCGATTCCCCGGTCGTGGGCGAGACAGGGTGGGGCGATCTGCTGCGGCATCCGGTCGGCACGTTGCTGGGCATCGTCACGTTGCGTCATCAACCGTTCCTCTCCGCGGTGCTGCCGATGTACACGCTGTTCGCGCTCTGCGTGCCGCTCTCGGTGCCGCTGGCGAATCGCCGGCCGGCTGTGGCGCTGTTCGCAAGTCTGGCGGTGTGGCTGGCCGGCGCATGGCTCGCGCGCGTGCTGCCGAGTGCGGATCCCGGCGGCTGGGCTTTCAATCCGTTCGCCTGGCAACTGATGTTCATGCTCGGCATCCTATGCCGTCTGCATCCGGTATCGAACGCGTTTCAGGTGTCGAGGGCGGGGCGTTCGCTGACCGTGGCGGCTATCGCGGTGGCGCTCACCTTTGCGTTCGTCAAGCTGTGCCTCGAAACCCAGGCCACGCCAGGCTATATGAAGCAGAACCTCGCGGCGGTGCGCGTCGTCAGCTTTGTGGCGATTGCGTGGCTCGTGGCGCAAGCGGTGCGCATGCAGGCAGTACGCTGGATAGCAGAGCGCTTGCCGGCCGTTGTCACCGTCGGCAAGCAGGGCCTCGTGTGCTTTGTCGGCGGCACGGTCGTGTCGATCGGCGTCGATACCGCCGTGCGGCTCGCGAGAGGGCCGGCCTGGCTGAACGGGCTGGCGGGCGACGCGGTCGCGATCGGCGCACTGCTGTTGCTCGCCGCCGTCGCGCAGAAATGGAAGGCGCAGAAAGCGCGTCCTGCGCCGCTGCGTGGCGCGGCGGTGCCCGCGAGAGCGGGGCGGCGCGACGGTTGAGTGAAGCGGCATAGCGGCAAGATCGCGCGACGGCTGAGGCGACGCGCTGGCGTACCCGCGCCGCATGAACCGGCGGTGCGATCTCCCCCATTTTTCTCGCAGCTTCGGTGCGGCGCCATTGCGGCATACCGCGAGCCTGCGATATAACCGTGAAAGGCACGTTGCCGCGCAGCCTTCCGGGGTCCTGGTGCGGCGACGCTCGAACACGGCGCCGGCATCCGGAGACTGACGATGGTTCGTCTGGTGATGATCCTGTTGGGAGTCGACTATCTGCGCACCCGTTGGCGCGCGCTCACGACAGCAGGCTGGATCAGTCTGATCCTTGGCATCGCGGTCTTCATCGACGCGCTCGACAGCGCGCTGTACTTCCCGATCACACCGTTCGCCTGCCTGCTGCTGCTCGAAGGTCTCGCCACGCTCACGGTCGCCTGGACCGGCATGGGCGGGCAACGCACGCTTCGCTACGTGAAAGGCCTGGCGTTCTGCGTGGCCGCGCTTCTGATCCTCGCCGGCCATCATCACGGCAACTTCATCCTCTCGATGATCTTCGGCACGCTCTTTTTTGCCGATGGTCTGTTGCAGATCATCTCTGCGCGCGTCGTGCGCTTTCGCACCTGGCGTTTCGCGGTGGCAGGGGGCGTCGTCGAAATCGCGCTGGCGATTTTCTTCTACCAGCCGTTTCCGACCGACTACGTGGGCACCGTTCCGTACTGCCTCGGCCTTGGCCTGATGTTCGGCGGCTGGAACATGATCCTGCTGGGCTCGCGCGTGCGACGCCTGTCGTCGAACCCCGCGGTGGCCGCCGACGACGCCGCGCAGGCTGCCAGCGCGACCGTCGAGCCGCCGCAGCCGGCGCCGGCCGTGGGCGTGTGGGACGGTCCGCCGGCCGCGGACGAACCCGCGCTGACCGTGCACGTGTGGACGCCGGTCGGATCGTCGAAGGGCGAGGCGCGCCGGCAGCCGATCATCGACCGCTATATCGCCGCAGTGGACCGCAACGGCGTGATCTCGACCGGACATGCGGCCCTCGAGTCGCCCGAGGGCGTCTACATCAGCCTGTATCCGGGCGTGGAGATCGACCGCTCGCCGGACGAGTTCACGCGGCTCTTGCGGGCCACTCGCGAGAACGACGTGCCGGGTTTGTTCCAGCCGGACTACGGGACCGAATCGACGGCCTGGTGCGCGTCGACGGTGCAGGTGCGTATCCGCAACTACGATCCTGCGCGGCTGCGGCGCTTCTGGGAGACCTACCGGCAGGATACGACCTACAACCTCACGTACCGCAATTGCTCGAGCACCGTCTCGCGCGCGCTGGAAGCGGCGATCGAAGGGGCGTCGGCGCGCGTATGGGGCCGTCACAACGGCTGGCGGCCGTTCCTGAGAGTGATCGCCACGCCCGAGTTGTGGGTGGCCGCCCAGGTGCGCAAACGCGCCGCGACGATGGCCTGGACGCCGGGTCTCACGCTCGACTATGCACGGGCGCTGAGCATGCTGGCGGACCCGCGGCGCTCGGGCTGGGTGAAGATGGCGCGGCTCGCGCTCGGCACGATGTACCGTTCGCGGCGGCAATGGGCGGAGGAGCAGAAGACGGCGCCGAAGCTGCATGAGAACGGGCAGGCGGATACGGCGGGCCGTAGCGTCTGACCGCTGCGGCGGTTCAAAAACGCCCTGTCTATCAGGGCAGCCTGCCCCGTTTCGACGTCGTCCAGTAAAGTCGAACCGCATCAACCACTTACGGGTTTCGTCAGATAGTTATCAACAGATTTGCGAACAGAAACTGGGGATAACTATCGGGTTCTCCACACGCACGACCGCCAGCTTCAACCAAATGAGTACTTTCCACCAATCTGGCGGGTGTATGCTGGGCCGGAGGATGTTTTCTGCGCAATCAGTGTCACCACCCTGAATGTCAGACGCGGCGAGATAACGCCGGCGGCGGTCGCTGCCGTCCCTGCTGTTCCAGCAGGTTTTCATGGGCGGTTACGTGACCATCGAGTTGATCCCGGGGGCCAGCAGGGTCACCGAACCGCAGCGTTTGACCGTGCGGCATGTGAGTACCTATCGGTACTCGGAGCCGGTGCGCTTCGGCGAGCACCGGATGATGTTCCGGCCGCGCTCGGGGCACGACGTGCGCGTCGTCGCCACCCAGCTGGTGATCTCGCCGGCGCCGTCGCGGCTGCACTGGCTGCACGACGTGTTCGACAACTCGGTGGGCGTGGCCGCGTTTTCCGGCGAGGCGCCCGAACTGTGCTTCGATAGTCAGGTGGCCCTCGAGCACTACGAATCGCCGCTTCCCGATTACGCGCTCGAACGATACGCCGCCACCTGGCCGCTCGCCTACACCAACGAGGAAGCCTCGGATCTCGTCAACGCGCGCAGCCGGCAATACCCCGACGCCGAGGTGGATCTCTGGGCTCGCCGCTTTCTCGCGACGCGCGGCGCGACGTCCACGATGACGCTGTTGCGGGCCATGACGCAGGAGATCAAGAGCGGTTTTCGCTATGTGCGGCGTACGGAGAAGGGCGTCTACCGTCCCGCCGATACGTTGCGTCATCGCAGCGGCAGTTGCCGCGATTTCGCGGTGTTGATGATGGACGCGGTGCGCTCGCTGGGGCTCGCCGCGCGCTTCGTGAGCGGCTACATCTTCGTGCCCGATTTCGACACGACGCTTGGCGGCGGCGCCACTCATGCGTGGCTGCAGATTTACCTGCCGGGCGCCGGCTGGGTGGACTTCGACCCGACCAACAGCATCATCGGCAATCGCCATCTGATTCGCGTGGCGGTGGCCTGGAACTACTACCAGGCGCTGCCGCTGTGGGGGACCTGGCATGGCGCGGCCCATTCGTTCCGCGGCCTGCAGGTCGACGTATCCGTGACTGAGGATGTTTGAGAGTCCTGATTGATTGTTCCAACCGAAGGTCTTGACTGAAGCAAGGGCGGTTTTATGAAATTGCGCGTGGGTTACGATCTGGTCTACGAGTGTGAGCAAGCCACTCCGATGATGCTCATGCTGAACACGCATTATTCGCGGGTGCAGGATGTGCTGAGCGCCGACGTGCTGAAGGTCGACCCGCCGGTTCCGATTACGCAGTACCGGGACGGCTTCGGCAATCTGTGCAGCCGCATCTTTGCGCCGGCGGGACGCATTTCGCTGTCGACCACGGCGGTGCTCGAGATCTCCGCCGAGCCCGAGACGATCGCGCCGAACAGCTACCAGCATCCGGTCGAAGAGCTACCGAATGAAACGCTGATGTTTCTGCTCGGCAGCCGCTATTGCGAAACCGATCTGCTCTCCGATCTCGCGTGGCGCCTGTTCGGCAAAACGCCGATGGGACGGCCGCGGGTCCAGGCGATCTGCGATTACGTGCATCGTCATATCGTGTTCGGCTACGGCCACGCGCGGCCGACCAAAACCGCGTGGCAAGCCTGGAACGAGCGCACCGGCGTGTGCCGCGACTTCGCGCATCTGGCGGTGGCGCTGTGCCGCGCGATGAATATTCCGGCGCGCTATTGCACGGGGTATATCAGCGATGTCGGCGTGCCGCCGCCGCACAGTGCGATGGATTTTGCGGCGTGGTTCGAGGCTTATCTGGGCGGCACCTGGCAAACCTTCGATCCGCGTAACAACGTGGCCCGCACGGGGCGGGTGTTGATGGCGCTCGGGCGCGATGCTGCGGATGTGGCCTTGAGCAATACCTTCGGTCCGTCCAAGCTGATCGGGTTCAACGTGCATTGCGCACCGGAAGTGGAGCCGACGGTGGCGCCGCTGGTTTGAGATGTGGGCGTTGCTGGGGTCGTTGTCAACGCCCGCGCACCTATGGCATCCTTACGCCATGTGCACGATGAACGTTCCCCTGATCTACACTTGGTGGCGCTCCTGAAGGAGCGGCATCGTCACGTCTTTACTACGACCATGACCGCCGCAGTCGGGCTGACATGGTGCTGTATCCCCGGTTAGCTTGTCCTGCGGCGGCGCTTTCAGAGAGCCCGTTTCATGCAAGACAACCTGAACCCCACCGCCTCCCCCCGTCGTACCGTACTAACCGGCGACCGTCCCACCGGTCCGCTGCACCTTGGCCATTATGTCGGCTCGTTGAAGACCCGTCTGGCCTTGCAGGAGACGCACCAGCAGTTCGTGCTGGTCGCCGACACCCAGGCCATGACCGACAACGCGCACGACCCCGACAAGGTGCGCCGCAACGTGCTGGAGGTCGCGCTCGACTACCTGGCGGTCGGCATCGATCCGGGCAAGACCACCATCGCGGTGCAGTCGGCGCTGCCGGCGCTCGCCGAGTTGACGCTGCTGTACATGAACTTCGTCACCGTCGCGCGCCTCGAGCGCAATCCGACCATCAAGGAAGAGATTCAGGCGCGCGGCTTCGGCCGCGATATTCCGGCGGGCTTTCTCTGCTATCCGGTCGCCCAGGCGGCCGACATCACCGGCTTCAAGGCCCACGTCGTGCCGGTCGGCGAAGACCAGGCGCCGCTGATCGAGCAGACCAACGAAATCGTTCGCCGCATTAACCGGCAGGTGGGCCGCGACGTGCTGCCCGAGGCGCAAGCGCTGATTCCGACCACGGGCCGTCTGCCCGGCGTCGACGGCAAGGCCAAGATGAGCAAGTCGCAAGGCAACTCGATTCCGCTGTCGTCCTCGGCCGATGCGATCCGCGAGTCGGTCCGCAGCATGTATACCGATCCGAACCATCTGCGCGCTTCCGACCCGGGCACGGTGGAAGGCAACATGGTCTTCACCTATCTCGATGCCTTCGACGAAGATCGCGCCACCGTCGAGCGCCTGAAAGCCGAGTACCGCGCGGGCGGCCTCGGCGACATGGTGGTCAAGCGCCGCCTCGAAGAGCAGTTGCAGGCGCTGATTGCGCCCATCCGCGAGCGGCGCGAACAGCTCGCGCGCGAGCCGGGTTATGTGTTCGACGTCCTGCGTGCCGGCACACAGCGCGCGCAAGCGGTCACGCAAGGCACGCTGGACGACGTGCGGGCGGCGCTCGGCACGTTTTCGTTCGATGCGGTGACGCGCTGAGCGGCTGGGCAGCGGCGCAGCCACCTGCGCTGCGCCGCCGCCGGCTCATTGCTGCATCGCACGGACGGCCGCCTGCATCTCTTCCATCGGCACATCACGTTGATGCGTCGCCACCGACCAGCGATGCCCGAACGGATCTTCGAGCTGCGCGAAGCGGTCGCCCCAGAACATATCGGCGGCGGGCATCGTGATGCGGGCGCCGGCCGCGACGGCCTGCGCGACCACGGCATCGACATTGGGGACGTACAGGTGAATCGCCACCGGCGAACCTTTCAGGGCCCTCGGCCCGAGCATCGAGCAGCCGGCCATTTCGTCGACCAGCATCAGCATCGAGTCGCCGATCTTCACACAGGCATGCATCAATTTGCCTTCCGGACCGGGCAAGCGGAACTGTTCGACGGCGCCAAACGCGTCGCTATAGAACTGGATGGCTGCGGCGGCGCCGGCGCAAATCAGATGCGGCGTCAGCGAGTGCATTCCTTCCGGAATCGGTTTGACAGCGGGTGCGGACATGGCGGTCGCTCCTTGTATAAGCGGGTTCGTGAATCAGGAGGCCTTGCCGGGTTCAGCAGGGCTTCATCCACATGACGAGCGGGAAGACAGGAAATCGACACGGCCACGGGAAAATTTATCGCGCCGGCGGGGCAGGCGGCCCGGGTGACACGGGTGACACTACCGGCCAGTGGTCAATGAGCGGTTGCTTCTTCGAGCCTCAGCCCGCTGCTTCCCCGGATCACACTACGCGCGCCTTCAGCCTCGCGAGAATTTCCTGGGTGTGCTCGCCCACTTTCGCCAGCGCGTGGCGCACCCCCGGCCGGCGGCCGCCCATCAGGAGCGGCAGCAGGACGACGTCGGTGGTGCCGCCGTCCTCTGTTTCCATCGGCACCAGTCCGCCGCTCGCTTTCAGGTGCGGATCGTCGAGCAACTGATCGGGCCGCACGATCGGCGCGTACGGAAGCCCGGCGGCTTCCAGTTGCAGCGCGAGCGCGTCCGCATGATGGTCCTTGAGAATCGCGCCGAGCCGCTCGAGCAGTTGCGGCCGCGCGGCGACGCGCAGCGCGTTGCTGGCGAATTGCGGTTCGGCGACGAGTTCGGGGCATTGCAGCACCTCGCATAGCGTCACGAACTGCCTGTCGCTGACCGCGCCGATAAAGAGCTGCTCGCCGTCGGCCAGCGTGAACACGTCGTAGACGCTCCATGCGGAGACGCGCGAGGGCATCGGTGGAGGTGCTTCGTGCGTCATCGAGTACTGCTGCATATGCTGGGCGCTCAGGAACACGCAGTTTTCGAACAGCGCGCTTTGCACCTCCTGCCCGCGGCCGGTGGTGTCGCGCTCGCGCAGCGCGGCCAGCACGCCGATGGCGCCGAACATGCCGCCCATGATGTCGTTGACCGAGGTGCCGGCGCGCAAGGGCCGGCCCACCGGGCCCGTCATGTAGGCGAGGCCGCCCATCATCTGCACGACCTCGTCGAGCGCGAGGCGCTTCTCGTAGGGGCCGGGCAGAAAGCCTTTGTGCGACACGTAGATCAGACGCGGATAGCGTTTCGAGAGCGTCTCGTAGTCGAGGCCCAACTGCGTCATCAGCCCGGGACGGAAGTTTTCCAGCATGACGTCGCACTGGCCGATCAGTTCGACCGCGGCGGCGTGGCCCCCGGGCGTCGTGATGTCGAGCACCACGCTTTTCTTGTTGCGGTTGAACGAGCGAAAGAAGCCGATGCCGAGGCCCGGCAGCTTGCGCGTCTTGTCGCCGCCGGGCGGTTCGATCTTGATGACCTCGGCGCCTAGGTCGGCGAGGATCATGCCGCAGGTCGGGCCCATGACCATGTGGGTAAATTCGACGACGCGCAGGCCATCGAGGGGGAGAGGCGTGGGGATGCTCATGGAAACCTCAGACGGAAAGCTTGGGCGGCATGGGAGCGCCGACGTTGTGCTAATTTCGGGCATTCTGGACAATCTATAAAGCGGTATTTCGAGCCGTCGCTCGGCCATGCCCCCCTCGGTCCGCTGTCATCCACCGCCGTCCGCAAAAATGCTGCATGACGGCGTAAATGCGGATGGGCAGACGGAAATCGTTATGATGATATTGAGGCAAGGGAGCGGCCGGGCGTCGCCGGACCGTTCGCGGCCGCGCGACGATGCGTTTGCGGCTGCGCACGGCACATTCGAATCATTCTGAGAGCGGGCGAGTTATGAGCAGGCGTCTGGATTGGCGGCAGTTCCCATGTGCGCACGCAGGGGCCGGCACACGCAGGTCTTTGCGCTGAAGGGGCGGCCGCATGCAATACGATCTCCATGCCGACCCGCAGGTCCACGAAAGCGCACTTGCCGCTGCACCCTATGGCGTGTTCCTGTGCGCGGCGGACGGCACCTTTTGCTACGTCAACGCGGCTTACGAGCAACTGACCGGCTACCGGGCGGACGAGCTCGTCGGCCGTCGCACGTTCGATTCGCTGCACGACCCGGCGGAGCTCGCGCGGCGCCGCGCGGAATTGCCGGGCGTCGGGCGCTGGGGCCTGGACACGCCGGGCGCTGCGGCGTCGACATCCCTCATGAGTCCCACCCGCTACGAAAGCGAGTGGACCTACGTACGGCGCAATAACACCCGTATCGCGGTCATGCTGGCTCTATCGCCTCTGACGGGCGAGGCGGCTTTCTCGCGGATACCCGGACGCGCCGGCGATGAACCGATCGCTCTCGACCGCGACCGTGGCGCCGGCAGCAACCCCGCACGCTACGTGGGCATGGCCGTCGAGACGACCCGCTACGCGCAATCCGAAGCCAGGCTCTGGTATGTCTCGCATCATGACGGCGTCACGCGCCTGCCGAACCAGACGCTCTTCGCCGAGCGGCTCGACCTGACGGTGGCGCGGTGCCGACGCGACGGCACGGGCTTCGCGGTGCTGCTCGTCGAACTGAACTCGCTGCGCAAGCTGCGCGACGCGCTCGGTTCGTACGCGGCCGAACTCGTATTGCAGATTGTCGGCGAGCGCCTGCGCGGCCTGATTGCGTACGAAGGCACGATCGCCTCAATGAGCGGCGCGCAATTCGCACTGCTGGTCAACGAGACGGGGGCCGCCGCCGAGGCCCTGGCCGCGGCTGCGCTGGCGCGCATCTCGGAGTCCATCGACTGTTCGGGCACACCGCTCACGATCACCGCAAGCCTCGGCTGCGCGACCTATCCGGACGACGGCGCCGACGTGTCCACGCTGATGCGGCGGGCCAATGTGGCGTTGTCGGCGGCGAGCGCGGCGGGTGGCAATATGGTGCGGCGTTTCTCGGCGGCGCTCGAAGGGCAGGCCGCACGCCGCTTCGAACTTGAGACCATGTTGCGCGAGGCGCTCGACCGTCAGCAACTGCACCTGGTCTATCAACCGCAGATCACGCTCGCGACCGGGCGGATCGCGCAGGTCGAGACCCTGCTGCGCTGGCGTCATCCGGAGCGCGGCTTGATCAGCCCGGTCGAGTTCGTGCCGGTCGCGGAGGAGGCAGGTTTGATCGAGCGGATCGGAGAATGGGTGATTCGCACGGCGTGTCGCGATGCCGGCCGGTTGCTGCGGCTCACCGGCTCGTTGCCGCGGGTGGCGGTGAACGTGTCGCCGCAGCAATTCCAGCGGCAGAATCTGCTGGCGACGATCGAAAGCGCGCTGCACGACGCGGGGCTCGCGCCGTCCTACCTCGAGGTGGAAATCACCGAAGGCGTTTTGCTCGGCGATACCGAGGAGGCGCTGCAGACCTTGCATGCGCTGCGCAAGCTGGGTGTCGAAGTGGCGGTGGACGATTTCGGCACCGGCTATTCGAGTCTCGCGTACCTGACGCGCTTTCCGCTGAACCGGCTGAAGATCGACCGGTCTTTCGTTATCCGAATGATGGTCGATCCGCAATGCGCGGCGCTGGTGGGCGCGATCATCGCCATGGCGCACGCGTTGAAGCTGCGCGTGACGGCGGAGGGTGTCGAGACGGAGGAGCAGGCCGAGCGGTTGCGCGAGCTCGGCTGCGATGAGGTGCAAGGCTTCTGGTTCGCGCGGCCGCTTAGCTTTACGGCGCTGCGCAATTTGCTGGCGCCGCTGGGGCATGAGTCGGCGGGGGTGATGCCGACGGGCGAGGGTGATGCCGTAGGTAGTTGATATTGGCCGCCGCGACGGGGGCGCCGCCGCGACCCGTGCGACTTTGCGCATCGATCCGCGCGCGGCGCGAAAGCAGCCTCACGACCTCACACCATCACCCCAGAAAGAAACCGCTCCATACGCAACGCCACTTCATCGCACGCTTCGTCCAGCACGAAATGACCGCCCTCCAGCAAGTGAACCTCCGCGCCCGGCACATCGCGCTGATACGCATGCGCGCCTTCCACAGCAAACGACGGATCGTACTTGCCCCATAGCACCAGCGTCGGCGGCTGCTGCTCGCGCAAATACCGCTGCCACTGCGGATAACGTTCTACGTTGGTCCGGTAGTCGTAAAACAGCTCGGTCTGAATGTCGATCTGGCCTGGACGCGAGAGAAACGCGAACTCGTCGTGCCAGCTATCGGGATCGTAGCGCTCGGGACGCGGGCTTTTGCCGACGTGGCGCAGCCGGGTCGCGTCGAACGACAGCAGATTGGCCCGCAACGCGGCTTCGTGGGTCGCCCGGTCGCGCCAGAAAGCCTTGCGGGTATCCCACAGCGGCCCGAGTCCTTCTTCATGCGCGACGGCGTTCTGCACGATCAGCGCGGCCACCCGTTCGGGATGCGCGAGCGCCAGCCGGAAACCCACCGGGCCGCCGTAGTCCTGCACGACCAACGCATAACGCGTGAGCGCCAGCTTCTCGGTGAAACGCACCATCACCTGGGCGAGCTGGTCGAAGGTGTAGCGAAACTCCGCGGGCGACGGCGCGCTGCTATGACCGAAGCCCGGGTAGTCGGGCGCGATCAGCCGGTAGTGTGGCGCAAGCAGCGGCATCAGCGTCTCGTACATGCGCGACGACGACGGAAAGCCATGCAGCAGCAGGACAACGGGCGCGTCGGCACGACCGGCTTCGCGATAAAAGATCTCGAGTCCGTCGATGTGGACGCTTTGGTAACGCATGTCTGTGCGAGTGGATGGGGATGATGGCATCGCAAACCTCCTGATTAAGCGTGGATTGATGGCGCGTATAAACGCAGCGGGTCATAAGCTGGCGGTGGTGCGACTACGCAAGCAGTCGAAGAGATGCAGCAACCCCGCCGCGGCGAAGAACACGAGTGCCACGGCGCACACGCCGGGCCAACCCCAGCGCGCCAACGCGGGGCCCGCAACCGCTGCACCGCCGGCACTGCCTATAAAAAAGAGCCCGGTGTACAGGCCATTGACACGACCGCGCGACTGCGGCGCCAGCAGGTTGATGGCGCGCCGGCCAAGCGCCTGATCCGCGATCACGCCGCCGTCGATCGCAAGTGCGGCAACCGCCAGCAGTCCGATCGACACCGCGCGCGACACGCCATCGCTCAACGCCCACGCCGCGACGAACGCAGCCACGATGGCGACGCCGTGTGCGACCATGGTCGTGCGCGTCGTATGCCCTCGGTCGCCAAGCCGTCCGGCCAGCGGCGCGATGATGACGCTGCCGCCGCCCGCGAGCGCAAAGAGCGCGATATGCGTGCTGTCGAGTTTGAGCGGCGAGCGGGCGAGCACCACGGCCACGCTGCTCCAGAAGGCGTTAAAACCGGCCATCAGGAGTCCCTGGTAAAGGGCCCGGCGACGCAGGACCGGTTCATGCGCAACCAGCCGGCCCATCGAGGCAATCAGCGCGAGATACGACGGCGCGCCTACTGGGCGGATGTCCGGCAGCCGCGGCACCACCAGCAGCGTCGCGACGGCGACCAGCACGGCGTCGACGGCAAAAAAGCCGCGCCAACCGACGGCTCCGCCCACCACGCTTGCAAGCGGGCGCGACAGCAGGATGCCGAGCATCAGCCCGCTCATGACGTTGCCGACCACCTTGCCGCGCATGTGCGGCGGCGCGAGCGAGGCTGCTGCGGGCACCAGCATCTGCACCGCGCTCGCGGTGACGCCCACCGCAAACGACGCGCCGAGAAATACCGCCGCCGTCGGCGCCACTGCGGCAACGACGAGGCACACCACCTGGGCGCACAGCGTGCCGGCGATCAAGGCGCGATTCGGCCGCCGGTCGACAAGCGGCACGAGACCCACCAGGCCCGCGGCATAGCCTAGCAGCGTCAAGGCCGTGACGAGCGTGATCGCCGCGCCGAGATGCAACGATGCGTTCAGCGACGGAATCAAGGTTTGCGAGGCATAGAGCGGCAGAACCGCGACGGCCACCATGAGCGCGAAGCGCACGGTGGGGACGTCGTTCGCGAAGGGCGCGTCCGGTGTGGCTGCGACTTCCGTTTCGAACAGGGGCGCATTCATGATGGGTGGGTTGGGTGGAGGAGTGTTCGATGCTACTCTCACGTTCATCAAACACAATTAGCGTGCAGAGCGATACATCATCACGCTGAGCGGGAGAATCCGGCATGGACGCATTGCGCGAACTCGAAACCCTGGTGGCCGTCGTCGAAGAGGGCAGTCTGACGAGCGCCGCGCGCCGGCTGGGCCGCTCGCTGCAGGCGGTAAGCCGTTCGTTGCAGATGCTCGAGAAGTCGCACGGCGCGACGCTGATCGTACGCACCACGCGCACCTGTCACCCGAGTCCGGCCGGCGTGAAGTTCTACCAGCGCGTCAAAGGCGCGTTCGCCGAACTCGAACTGGCGCGCACGGAATTGGCGGAAGAGGCGCAGCAGCTCAGTGGCCGCTTGCGCGTCAACGCGCCGACGCTGTTCGGCCCGCGCTATGTCGCGCCGCTCGTCGGCGAGTATCTGCAGCGCCATGCCGGCGTGACGCTTTCGCTGGATTTGACCGACGATTATCGCGACCCCACCGAAACCGGCGCCGACGTGACGATCCGCATCGGCGAGACGCCCGATTCGCGGCTCGTCGCGCGGCGCCTCGGCACGATCCGGCGGGTGGCGTTCGCGGCTCCCGGTTATCTCGCGGAGCACGGTCGGCCGCTGCGTCCGCAGGACCTGGCCCAGCATGCCTGCGTGATTCGTACCGGCTTGCCGCACCCGGCGCGCTGGACTTTCCGATCGCGTCAAGGCGAGGAGATCGCGGTCAACGTCGCCGGCCGTTTCGACAGCAACCAGGTGGCGGCGGTCAACGCGGGCGTGCTGGCGGGCATGGGCATCGGACTCGCGGCGTTCTGGCAGATCCGCGACTGGCTGGAGGCGGGACGCGTCGAGCTGGTGCTGCCCGATTACGAACCCGCCGGACTGCCGCTGCATGCCTTATGGTTGCGCACGCGCAAGCTGCCGGCGCGCACGCGTCTGCTGATCGATTTTCTCGCCGCACGGCTCATCAACGAGCGGTTGTAGGCCTCGGGAAGTCGGCCGTGGACCGGCGCGGCCATGTCTGTTTCTTGCAACCCTCGCAATGCCGATCCCATAAATTTATACAGTCGGCTGGCAGCCTTGTGCCAGAATGGCGCGTAAAATAGCTTACGAAGAGACGTATATCAATATTACGTTTATCGTACGTTCGGAGGCTGGCTGGCGGCACACGCCGGCAACCTGTGCGGGGCGAGAGGCTCGCCGGTTGCGGAATTATCCGCAGTATCGGGCTAAGAGAGGCGTCAAGAAGGCTATGCTCGTCGCCCGACGCACCTCAGATGTTGCGTCCGATATTTTTCGTGCTATGGTATGAAAATTCTCTGGGCTCGCTCGGAGAGGGTAAGTATGACCGTAGGAAATGTATGAAAGTTGTAATGAGGTTGAGGTAGTCTGTATGGAATCCCAGTGGGTCGCACGGGGGCCAAACCGTTCTATACTCCGGAACTGGCTTTATTCTGGAGTCTTTGTATGTCCCAGACGGTGGCCCTTGCAATCGACTCGCTGCACGGATTCGAGCTGACGGAAGACGGCCAGTATCTGATGCTGCAGAGTAATCAGCCGGACCGGATTGCGTTGCATTGCTCGGTGATGCACCAGTTGCTGGCGGCTGTATCGAATGCGATTGGCTGGTCGGAGCGTATCCGGCACAAGAAACAGAGCGTGAAGTTTGCGATGCCGTGCGAAGCATGGGAAATCGGCGAGGATGCGGGCGTTGCGCCGCATCTGGTCATGACCTTCCGCCTGCCCGGTGGCGCCGAGTTGTCTTTCCAGGTGGCTCGCTCGCAAGCACGCCATATGACGGAAGCGCTGGCTGTGGCAACCGGACTTGCGCCCGCCGACGACATCTCAGGCATCAGACTGCAGTAGACCCAAGAGACATCCCATCCGCGCCGTGAGCCAGAGATTGGAAAAAAATCGGCGGCGGTTCCCATGTTGCATTGAAATCTTGTCGCTTATCCTGCATGAAGGTTCAAACACTATCGGCCCGCAGCGCTAGGGCGCTGACATTTATCGGCCTGAGCGTCACCGCAGTCTCGGCTTTTGCCACCGACTCATTTGTGGTTCGCGACATTCGGCTCGAAGGCTTGCAACGCGTCGAACCGAACACCGTTTTCTCGTATCTGCCCATCAAGCAGGGCGACACCTTCACCGACGACAAGGCTTCTGAAGCGATCCGTGCGCTGTACGCGACCGGCTTCTTCAACGACGTCAAGATCTCGACCGAAGGCGACGTCGTCATCGTGCAGGTGCAGGAACGCCCGGCGATCGGCACGATCGACTTCTCGGGTCTCCACGAATTCGACAAGGACAACCTGACCAAGGCGTTGAACTCGGTCGGGCTCTCGCTTGGCCGTTACTACGACAAGTCGCTGGTTGACCGCGCGCAGCAGGAGCTGAAGCGTCAGTACCTGACGCACGGCTACTACGCCGCCGAAGTCACGACCACGATCACGCCGATCGACCGCGACCGCGTCGGCCTGCTGTTCTCGGTGATCGAAGGACCGAGCGCGAAGATCCGCCAGGTCAAC
>Ga0116227_10001775_pt1 | contig 48903 bp, 31 predicted proteins | sample S1TSphgellanicum_FD_89693 | JGI IMG/M metagenome (GOLD analysis project Ga0116227, IMG submission 89693) | Host-associated microbial communities from peat moss isolated from Minnesota, USA - S1T2_Fb - Sphagnum magellanicum MG | ecosystem: Host-associated > Plants > Peat moss > Unclassified... | reverse complement strand
TAATTGGTACTTGCTATTAATAAATGGGTTGATAAATGGGTCAAAACTCAATAATTGGCCAATATTAGTCTAGAATTTCAAAACAAAAAGTTATGGTGCCAATTTTGAAAATCAAACCCAATTTTAGGTAACATGGACTAAAACTAACAATGCATTACTAGTTAACATTCAGTAAGATCCCAATTTATTTTTTAATTTCAAAATTATTGATTGTGGCCTCCAATATTTCCACACATAAATGGAACTAGAAATGCAATTCCAAGTCCAATTTTTCAAAATAATAAATTTTGGATTTGGTACCAAGTTTTAAAATAATTGGTTTGAAAAATCAAACCCAGTTCCAATTATATTTCTAATAATCAAAATTAGAGCTAGCAATTTTAACCAAGCTCCAACTAGGTACCCACCCAACATTAGTGCAATTTAGTTGTTTAAGGACCAATCTAAAATAATTTAAACTATAATTTTTAAACACCATATTCCCTAGTTTTATTTAAAATTAATTTTACATATTTCATTCAATGTTTTTATTCATTTTTCAAATGTAGTTTATCATTTACAATCATCTAAAACTAGTTTTAACATTAGTTAGCAACATGTTTGTAGAAAATTAAAGAAAAATACCCAAAAACTTAAATAAATTTTGTCAAAATGTGGTGAATGAATTTTTACCAATTTTTTTCGCCACATGGTGTTTAAACCTAGCTTAAGCACCATGTGACTTAGGCTAACCTAAGACATGCCATGTGGCTTAGCTAACCTAGGTTTCATGTTGTTTAACCTACCTAGGTGTCCATTGGTTTAGCCTATCTTATGTGCCACATGGCTTAACCTAGTTAATTAACTATTTACCTACCTAGGCCTATCTACCTATAATTCCACAAATCATCACGTGGAAAAAATTTATAAGTTACCAAAATATTCGCATTTTAGTTGCATACTTTTGTCACAGAAGTTGTATTTATATGATTTGGTCAAAAGGTACCTTGTATTTGTTGACCACAAATTTCCTTCAAAATTTGATGATGTCATCTCTTACATCATGTTGAGCTTGCAATTAGTTATTAGTTATGATTTTTTTAGGCAAGGGTGAAAGCACACTATGGGGGGCCATTTTAGACCAAAAAAATGTACTCTTTTTGGGTATATTTTGGGGATAGTTTTTCTTTGATTTCATCTAGAGTTTTGATAAACATATAAAATCAATTTTAATACAAAGGCCTCCAACATAATTCTTGTCATCTTTCAAATGAAAGTAAATTTTCAACATAATGTTTGTTTTCAACACACTTATGTTAGTTTGAATGAAAAATTTGTCCAAATGTTTTTTCTGAAATCACATGAGTTAAACTTTTCAATTGTAATTGAAATGGTACAATCAATTCATATTCAATATGTGACTAAATATTTCATTAAGTTTTGCAATTATTTGAATCATTTAAAAAATATATTTGCACTTTGCAATATATCATGACAATAGTTAAATTCTCACAAATATATTCTTTAATCATTTAATATTAATCCAAAAATGTAGTTTCCTTTGACAATTTCATTGTTTTGCTATTGAACTACTTTATTTTGAATATAATTTATGAAAACCTCTTTTGATATTGGCTTGGTGGAAGTTGAAAGTTCCATAGCTTCAAAAAACAATATTTATGATTACATTTTTTTGCCACCATAGTGTGCTTTCACTTACAACTAATGTGAAAATAGTTGTAAAATGTCATTCATGATTAATTAGCAAATAACTACAAACACCAATCACAAATTTTGATTTTCCTTTTGGTGTTTGGACACAATTTTTGTGAAATTCATACTTTTTTTTTCAAAAACCTTATATTATAGGATGTTTATGAGGTGTTCATGTAATTGCATTCTAGAAAAGCTAATTATTTTTCCTTGAACATAGATGTTAAAAATGTAAATTTTTGGCATAATTTATCAAAATACATTACAAAAATGTATTATTGAAAACCCCCCATGTGCCATTTTTTATCCACCCCAAAGTGCTTTTATCCAAAAGTTATAAAGTTCACATTAATAAGAGCCCAAGTAGAGGTTCCAAAAATATGCACTTGTGAATTTAATTTTTGAAAATCAAGGAAGCACAAAAACTCTAAGGACCTATGAAAGTATTGCTCAATTCTAGCCATTCAAAAGTCTTTATTTACAATTTGGTTGTGATTTTGGAAGGAAAGTTCTCATATAAAATTTTATTATTTCATGTTATATCACACATTATAGATAATTTGGAATGAAATTCAATATGGACATCTCAATATTCTTCCATTCCAATCAAGCTATTAGTCCATTAGTTTTTATTTCAAAAGTTCCCTATTAGAAGTGGATATATTTTTGTCAAAAAGTAATCATATATGTATTATCATAATCAAATTGTTAATTTAGGACCAAGCCCCCATTAACAAAATGAAGATCATGTGTTTGGCTAAAAGACATTGGAACAAAATGGATATTGGAAAAACCAAAAAATGTCACAAAAATGGGCCATTTATTCATGCATCTACCCCACAATGTTTTGTTGCCAATGTCATCAATGTTTTGTTGCAAATATAGTAGGAATTACAACATTAGGATGTCTAGTGAAGAGGTGGTAATAATGAACAAGGTTTTTTTTTTTTCACTGAATAATGGTTGTCACATAGATTTGGTAACCATTTTTTAACTTTGGGAAAACGTATGGAGCTAGTGAGAAGTCCTTGTCTACACTTTCCCACCTACAACAAATTGGTGGCAAACTAATATTAGTCTTGAAAAACAACTCTTGTTCTAGTTCCCTTGATGAAAAAGAGTGAAGTCAAATTACACCTTCTTAGTTATGTCTTTAAGCTTGTTGCCATGAGTATTAGGGATTGATTATCAGCATTGAAGCACATAGAAGCACCCAAAATACTATCTTTAGATGAGAAATTTCTAGAAGTGCAATTTGCATGGAATTATTCAAGCTTGGCACATGATGCAAATATTTTATAGTTTATGTAGTTGTAATTGAAAAGGGTGAAATGCTAACTATATTTGGTCACCAAAAAATGGACAAATAGAAAAATATCTAACTTAGCCATTGATGTAACAAACTTAATTTCCTAAATTGAAATTTTGCTTAATGGCATGAAGAACACATTTGTTTTCCCTGATGGTTTTACAAAAATATGAACCCTTGATATTTGGACACAATCTTTGGGAACACAAAAATGCCATCACCTAGCCTTACATTATGATATATGAAAAATACATGCTCATAGTGAATAATGGGTGTCTAAGTGGTAGTGAATAGTGGGTGTTTAAATGGCTGGTGAATTAGTACGTATGTCTTCAAAACATGGCTTCATGCAACAACAAGGGCAACCTAGGTAATAAGGATAGTACTTCCAACAATTACAAAACAATTGTTTTTACGCACTAACCCCCAATTGCACTTCAAATCCAATAAACACATACACTGAGGAGAATACACCCACCTCAAAAGCATGCATTTGTAATAATGACATTTGTAGCATGGGTGACTATGATAATTCACATCCTACAACACATCTTCAATTCCACACTGGAACCACATTGCCAATTATTGGCAAGTGCACCAGTTCTAATGGTGTGCCTTTTTGCGAATCGAATATCTAGATGTTAATTGTTGAGTGCACTGCACAATAGGTTGTTGGTTAGCACTCAAATCAAACCATCCACTTATTACAAGGTTTGAGGCCTTAAAAATTTAACCTAATTTCTTGATTGAAGAAACAAACAAACAATCAGAGCGAAAAAAACTTAAACATCTACCACCCACCCCATGGACAAATGACCTTTAAACCACCACCACCTTAAATTACATATGGTTCTTGAACTTATCTAACACATCAATGACTGAATGTATATATAAATGCCAACAAGAGAACATGGATCAATTCAAGTCATCAACGTTTCAATTTGGGATGCTTGGAAATAATAAATGTTGGAGTCTAGGTTGGCAATTAGGTGTTCAACTTCCCTACATTATGTTCTTTTTTTACATGACCATTTCGGTTTTCCATTCGACATGCAATGAAGGGAACACATAAACCAAACCACAAATCAAATCTCAAACTACAAAAGTTGTAAATGCGGTATGTAACCTTTACCAAAATGAATGTGGACGCAAAATAATTATACACACCAAACAAGAACCATAGAAAACACAAACCAGAACTGCAATTTAATGAAACGAACAACTTGGAATGCAAGTTTGGCACTTGCAGGTTTAAGGGTTGGTCATTTCTTACATTTTGTTCCAAAACTACAACGGGTAACTCCAAGACATGCCTCTAACAACCATTGTGTAGTGGCTATTGTCAGGAAAACCCCTCCATGCAATGACTAGCACTTGTGCTAAGTTGCTCATTATTGGGCACCTTCGAACATGTTGCTCGATTCTATACATCATGGTCACTAGAGCATATAATCTCAATAATCTTTAAGATAGGTTCATTACAATGACCTAGCTCTGAAGTTAGAGGCTCTTGTGTGCAATAGCTACAACATTCCCCATAACCTATTAACCACAATGAGTTATTTCCAAAGTATACATTGAACCCAAAGGCAATTGTGTGAAATAACTACAACCCTCTCTAGGTCAAGTTCACCACTACAAGTTGTTCCTACAGTTTTATCAATTGCTTTTTAAAGAGTTGTTGTTATAGGGCCTCCACAAAAGGTTAAAATAAACTTAATCTTTGTTAGTAACCCTAACCTTTGTTTCTCCATCAGCTTGATGTAGATGGGCGATGCGTATATCATATTCACAGATTCCATTAATGATGCGTAGGGACGATGCTTCAACTACTTCCCCTTGAAGGACAATAGCTTGGGTTTTCCTATGGGTTGAAAATTTACAAATGACTAAACCCACATTGTTCAACATTATATCAAAATTACAACACCTGCTAAAAAAACAGGATACCAAATATAGTAAAGTTGTTTTTGTTGAAATATGAGTTTATTATTCAATTTACAAATTAACTCATGGTGCAAATTTTCTAACTTGTAATGAACTTTTTGTAGTTATAAAATCCATAGTTTCCTTTGTGTTACATGAGTTTGTTTATGCTTTTAATACTATTCACAAATGTTTCATATCATGGCATCGAGGTGTGGAAATGTTAATTGTCATGGAAAAATTTACACAACAATTAAATGTATCCCTATACGCTAAATGATTTCACCAAATCTTGAATGAATTCACTAATCTAACTAAATAAGACCTAATGGGGATGTAGTGAATTCATTGTCCACTTAATGGGGACTAGTGAATTGCACCCACATTTTGTAGTAGTTTTAGGAAATGGTGTGGTCTTCTTGTTATGTAAAAAACTATAGAAAAAACCCAATTTTCAATCCTAAAATTTCAAGGTGCTTTTGTTAAAGACTATTATTATCATAAAACTGGTGGATATAACATAATGCCAAAATGTGTTGTTGATTACAATAAAAAATGTACTAATGTTTTTGTGGGTTTCCAAGTAGTGTTAATGATTCAAAGGTCTTATGTACATTTGGTTTATATAAGAAAGTCTAATACAACAAGTTGTTTGAGATTGACAAGGTTTCCCAAAATGAATTTGTAGTATCTTATCTTTTGGGTGATAAGGGATACCTATTGATTTCATGGATTATGATGCCATACAAGGAAGAAGGGTAGCATTTTGTTCAAGAATATTTGTACAATAAAAAACATAAAATGGGCTACTTTGTTGTGGAAAATGCCTTTGGCAGAATAAAAAAAACCTTTTCAAAATTATTAACAAGATCTGATTTACCTATGTCTTTCTTACCATATGTTTTTACTTGTTGTTTATTGCATAACCTATTTCGATTTCAAACAAAATATAACATTCAAAGGTTGATGAGAATCATTGAAATGGGTGATGCACAAATAATTCAAGAAACAAACATGGCACATAGATTCAATGTATACATTGAATATTAGCAAGTAAATTCAATTGAGGGGTAAGAAATTTGTGGAGTTTAACAATGCGCATGGAACTATGTAGTTTCCTTGGATGACAAAAAACTATCATTTTATTATTTGCTCTCCAAGTTCCATTTCTATTTCATCTAACATCAAAATTTGCTTTCAACTTTAATTCATTATTTGTTAATTTTTGTGATTTGTAAAATCATTGTTAATGAGAGAATCTTGTCTTGTAAGATTAATGCTATTGAAATTTTCACCCCTTTGTCTTTCATAAGCACCATTATGTGTGTTAGACCTATGATGACATTGTTGGAACCATGTAGAAAGGAAGTTAAATGTTGGTTGATTCGATTAACAAAATGCATAAGACAACTTTGTTTATTGAAGAGAAGTGCACAAAAACACAAAAGAACATATTTGAAAAGCAATTGGATTATTTCAAATGTATAGACAAAGTAATTAACAAAACTTAAATGAACATGGTGAAAGTCATCATAGGTCTAACACACATATTGGACTTCGTTTTTTGGCAGACATAGCTTGAAAGAGGTTGGGGGACAAAGGTTTCAATGATGATGAAAAATGAGTTTATGAGCAACATGGCAATGGTGCTCATGATGACCAAATTGTAGTTTTTTTTTCATTAACACCACTAAAGTAGACTAGCCCATCATTGATGGCTTGTCTATGACCGAACACTTATTTATATCATCGTATGTGCTTCATTTTGAGTGATTTAAAATGTTATGGAAGTGCTACCTCAAGTTCTAGAAATCATTTTTGAAGTGCGAAGGAAAAGAATTAATGAAAAAAAAAAGAAGCTTTCCAAGTTACAAAATGCATTTAAAAATTTTTTTTCTTCTCTTTGGACCCTTCTTACTTTCAAACCTTGTAACTTTCTTATTTCTTATCATTTTAAACAATTTAAAATGCTATAGTAGCATCACCTGAAGTTCTACAAATCATCTTGAACTCTAACATCAACAAAGGAACATAAAAAGATTTTTTTGCATGTTCAGGAACTGGTCATTGTAGTGTTTGGTGGTTTGTTTTTTTTGAGTTCTTGACCCCCTTAAGTAGGAGGGGCTGTAACTTTCTCATTTCCAATCTGTTTTTAAGGATTGTTAATGTGCCAAGAGGAGGGCTTCAAGTTTTGTTTGGACACCAGAAACAACAAAGTCTTCCCCTTGGATCTGGCCTGCCTTGAGGGCTTAAGTATTTGATCATCGGCCGATCTATCCTAGCACCAACTTATAGTATCTTTTTTCAGATTTTTCATAACATTGGTTTTTCCACCCAAAATCTATTGCACAATTACGTAACTTTGTAGTTAACACCGAGGTAACATGAGGGAACATTGCATTCCATCTAAGATCCACATAGGATCCACCTCAGCCAATTTGTTACATAGTATTTTTTAGGTGAATCAGCATCTTGATTTTGACTTCTAAACACCGAGTTAACACCGCCTTAACCATGTGTGAAGTGTACTTTACCTTTGGGCCTTACCTTCAAAAATTATATTTTACCTTCACGTTCTGAATACAACAAAATGGTCATACCCGCCCAACACTGGATCACAGGGTAGCCCGTCCACTAATCTGCACTTAATCGGAGCCGTGCGATCTGCATTTTGGCTCGACGTTGAAGTAACCCGAAAATCCTTTTTCTGGCGGGAGCGGGTGCCCAAGTCCTCTCCATTTTGTACGCGGACGGAGGCGCAAGTTAGGGTTTGGTGTTCTGCCTCTGGCGCAATTTTAGGGTTTGGTGCTCTGTCTCTGGCGCCATTTTAGGGTTTGGTGATCTGCATCTGGCGCAAGTTAGGGTTTGGTGCTTTGCCTCTGCTCTGCAAGTCTCGTGCCCTTCTTCTCTTCAAAATACAAACATGGGAAGAGAGAAGAGAAGAGGACCACAGGTGCAGCGAAGGGAAGTTAAAGGGAGTGCGGGAAGTTAGGTTCTGGTGCTTTGTCTCTGCTCTGCAAGTCTTGTGCGCTTCTTCTTCTCTTCAACATAAAAACATGGGAAGAGGGAGAGGAAGAGAACGACAGCTGCAGCGAAGGGAAGTGAAAGGGAGTGCGGGAAGTTAGGGTTTGGTGCTTTGTCTCCACTCTGCAAGTCTTGTGCCCTTCTTCTTCTCTCCAACATACAAACATGGGAAGAGGGAGAGGAAGAGGACGACAGGTGCAGCGAAGGGAAGTCAAAGGGAGTGGGGTAGATGAAGCAGAGGTATCAGGAGCTTGATGGATGAGATGAGTAGTAGAACGCAAAGTTCATGGAGAGTTTGGCAGAGCTGAGCGTGTTGTGTGAGCGATTGTACACATCGCAGGATGCTGCGGAGCGAGCGCACGCAGAGACGACCTTGGCGTGTTTTTCTCAAAATTCAGAATATATCTCTCAGTGCCAGTACATCCTCGAGAATTCCTCTTCGCCGTATACGCAATTCCTGGCCAGTTCCAGCCTGGTGAAGCAGGTCACGGATCACACATTGTCGCTGCAGCTGCGGTTGGATATTCGAAACTATGTGGTGGGATACCTGGCTTCAAAGGGGCAGGAGTTACAGCCGTTCGTGGCTACGAGCTTGATTCAATTGCTATGTCGTATCACCAAGTTGGGATGGTACGACGACGATCAGTTCCGGGACATTGTGAAGGAAGCCATGAAGTTCTTGACGCATGCGACCGTGGAGCATTTCCTTATCGGCTTGAAGATCCTCAATCAACTGGTTACGGAAATGAACCAACCGAATCCCGGTATGTCGCTGACGCACCACAGGAAGACGGCCTGCAGCTTCAGGGATTTGGCCCTGTTCCAGATTTTCCAAATCTCTTTCACTTCGCTGCAGCAGCTGCAAATCGAGACAGCTGACCACCGTCTAAGGGAGCAAGCCATCACACTTTCCCTCAAGTGCTTCTCGTTTGATTTTGTCGGCACGTCACTGGACGAAAGCTCTGAGGATTTGGGTACCATTCAGATTCCGTCTTCTTGGCGGCCTGTACTGGAAGACACCTCCACAATGCAGCTCTTCTTTGACTATTATGCTCGTACTAAACCTCCCCTCTCCAACGTTGCTCTGGAGTGCTTGGTCAGGCTCGCATCTGTGCGCAGATCACTGTTCTCTGGTGAGTTGGAACGTTCCAAGTTCTTGTCCCATTTGATGAGCGGCACGAGGGAAATTCTGCTGACACAGCAGGGTTTATCAGAGCATGAGAATTACCATGAGTATTGCCGGCTGCTTGGTCGATTGAAGACGAATTACCAGCTCTCAGAACTGGTGAGCATTGAGAATTATGCAGATTGGATTCGGCTTGTAGCTGAGTTCACAATCCAGTCGTTGCAGTCATGGCAATGGGCCAGTGGGAGTGTGTATTACTTGCTCGGGCTGTGGTCCCGGCTTGTGTCATCAGTGCCCTATTTGAAAAGTGAGTCACCCAGCCTTCTTGACAACTTTGTACCCAAGATCACTGAAACTTACATATCCTCACGACTTGACTCTGTCCAGATGGTCCTTCAGAACAACATCACTGAAGACCCCCTTGATAATGAAGAGCAGTTACAGGATCAGCTTGACAGCCTCCCTTATCTCTGTCGGTTCCAATATGAGAAGACAAGTAACTACATCATAACTCTCTTGGAGCCCATTTTGCAGGTACTATTCCCAACCTTCTGAAAACAGTTTTTACATCACACTACCATTTAGGAGCGTCTTTTGCATGTATCACCATACATCCAGAACTACCCATATTCTGATGGTATTGCTCTTCTGGAGCACACCTTATAGAGGTCAGGGATTAAAATTCTGAGCAGTTTTTTGACCCTTAGTGGAACAGGTGAATTTAAGGGTTAGATTTGGGATATTGCAAGGCTTTGAGGTTTATAGTGCTGATGATGAAGCCAGGAGTGCTATTTTTGAGCTGCTGCAGTGATGCCTGGTTGATAAAGGTTCTCCATTGTTGAAGCAATCTGTGGAACTGTTGTTGCCAAAAGTGAAGCCCAGAATAAGAGCTGTCCTCTCATCTTCATTGTTTGTTTAGTGAAGCCTTTCAGAGGAAGAATGTATTGTGCTATTGAAATTTGTGCAGTAGTCAGTAATTATTTAGTGATTATCTGGAGATGGAGTACTGTTGATGAGCAGACAACTTTCCACATTTCTGGTTGCCTGGTACTGTAATGAGAGTGAATTGATTGGTACAGGCATACACAGAAGCAGCAAGACTCCAGACAGGAGTAAACAACACACAGCTCCAGGCTATGGAGGGGCAGCTTACATGGCTGGTTCATATTATAGGTGCGATCATTAGGGGACGGCAAACCTCAAGCAGCAGTGCAGAGTCTCAAGAGGTTATTGATGGTGAGCTTGCTGCTCGTGTCTTCCAGCTCATCCAAGTCACTGACACAGGTTTCCATGTGCAGCGCTACCCTCAAAGCAGTAAGCAGCGACTGGATCTTGCAATTCTTTCATTCTTTCAGAACTTTCGGAGAGTTTATGTTGGCGATCAGGCCATGCATTCCAGTAAGCAGCTATATGGACGCCTGAATGAGCTCTTGGGCCTCCAAGACCACCTCATGGTATTGAATGTGATTGTCGGCAAGATTGCTACTAATTTGAAATGCTATGCACAGTGCGAGGAAGTGATAGAGCAGACATTGAATCTCTTTCAGGAGCTTGCTGCAGGATACATGAGTGGCAAATTGTTACTGAAGCTTGATGCTGTGAACTACATTCTAGAGCATCACACAAGGGAGCACTTCACTTTCCTGGACGAATTTAAAAATTCACGCAACCGAACTATATTCTATTTCACACTTGGTCGGTTGCTTTTCATGGAGGATAGCTCTGCAAAGTTCAAGGCTTTCATTGCCTCATTGCAACAGGTTTTTGTTAACCTGGAAGTTACACCAGTGGAGGCTTTTCGATCAGATGGTGTCAAGTTTGCTCTTATTGGACTGATGCGGGATCTGAGGGGCATAGCTATGGCAACCAACAGTCGCAGAACATATGGGCTGCTCTTTGAGTGGCTATATCCTGCTCATACCTCTTTATTGTTAAGGGCCATAGAACAGTGGACAGATACACCAGAGGTCACTACCCCTGTGTTGAAATTTGTTGCAGAGTTTGTCATGAACAAGACACAGCGGTTGACGTTTGATTCCTCATGTCCAAATGGAATCCTTCTATTTCGAGAAGTCAGCAAGCTGATAGTGGCATATGGCTCCCGAATCTTGTCCCTCCCAACACCTTCTGATCCTTACACTTACAAGTACAAGGGTATTTGGGTTGCATTGACCATTCTCACAAGAGCACTAGCAGGGAACTATGTTAATTTTGGTGTCTTTGAGCTTTATGGAGACCGGGCACTTGCTGATGCACTTGACATGGCTCTGAAAATGTCACTGGCTATCCCATTGGCGAGTATCATGGCCTTTCGCAAACTTGCAAGAGCCTATTTTGCTCTGCTTGAAGTCCTTTGTCACAATCACACTGCAGTTATTGTAAACCTTGACACTGCCACTTTTGCCCACCTTGTAGGTTCCCTGGAGACAGGTGTGAAATCCTTGGATGTGAACATTTCATCACAGTGTGCTTCTGCAGTGGACAATCTTGCAGCATTCTACTTCAATAACATTACAATGGAAGACAACCCAACTTCAGTGGCGACCATCAACATGGCCCGGCACTTTGCAGAGTGCCCTAATCTATTCCCAGAAATTTTGAAATCTTTATTTGAAATTGTCTTGTTTGAGGAATGCTCTAACCAGTGGAGCTTAAGCAGGCCAATGCTCTCCCTTATTCTTATTAATGAGCAGATCTTCAATGGTCTCAAGGCTCAGATTCTGTCAACGCAGCCCGCTGATCAGCAGCAGAGGCTTGCAGGATGCTTTGATAAGCTTATGGCTGATATCACACGAACACTAGAGCCCAAAAACCGGGACAAGTTCACACAAAACTTGACCATTTTCAGACATGATTTTAGGGCCAAGTAGTCTAAGGGCTTCATTTTCAGGTGCAGACTTGCAGCTCAACAACCTAGCCAAACCATCTGGTTGGATATTGTATCCATGAACAGGATTATTCTTGCTTTGTCTTCTTGAAGGTCTTGAGCTGTGTTGACCTTGCTCCCCCTTATCTCACTGAGGCATCTCTCATGTTGGAGTGTTGGTAATTATGTCTAGTTGCAAATCTGACAGGCAGTATGAGGAAAATTTTGTCCCTAACTGATCATGGTCTGCAACATGAAGACTCATAGCACAGCTTACATTCCACAGATTACAAGAACTGGAGATGTAAATTCTAGTACAACTTGGCTCTGAGTTAAACCCTAAACCCTACCGCATTCTTGAGACCCTTTGATAGAAGACTCAGATCTTCAAATTGTAGTGGGGTGGGAACTTTCTTACATCCAATTCACAGAAACTGAGATCTGGAAATTCAGGCAGCCTGAAGTCTCAGCTCAAATCTGCTTTTCATCTTCTCGTGCCATATGATCAGGCAACTTGAATATCCTGTTAAAGGACACCTTTTGTCTTTCCTGTAGGGTTCTTTGGTAAGCTCTCCTGGTTAGTACAACCAGGTCTGCCACAAAGAGTTGTTCAGGGGTATTGTTTGGGCTACAACTGTTGTGCCACTGGTTTACGGTACAAGTCTCTTCAGATGACATGCAATTAGTCTCAATTTCCCAGCCCATTGCTGGACTTCATGTTTTGAAGGCATTGCAGTATTGGGTGGTTAACTGGAGCTCTTCTGGTACCAGTTGTCAAGAATCAAAACCCTAAATACCTGATAATCTTGTAGTACCTAACTGGAACTGAATATGTCTGGTTCTTCTACCTGTTGAATTGGAAGTGGAATTGAACTTTTTGAAGTCTCTGTGGTAGTCAGAATTGGATGTGATGCCCAAATGTAGTTGAAGAGATGAGATTTTGAAGCCTTGACAAAGAATGTGCTGCAACTAGTGTGGAAGAAAGAAACCATGAAGGAAATAGAAGATTTTTGTTTCTTGGCTTTATAATTGGAGCTTGCCTTAGAGCATCTCCACCCACAGGCCATATTGGGGGGCCCATACCAGTAGCTACCACATCCAACATAGAGTGCAAATTATTCCCTGTGCTCACCCATCTTCTGAAAAGCTGGACAGTATATAGTGAGAGACCAACTAAATGTTGGCAGACAAAAAAGTTATTTTCTTTTATTGAGCCTTTTAATTATATCCTTTGCATATATTTTTAAAACTATTTAAAGATTCTGCTTCATCCAAACTACAGACCATTCTACTTCTGCCAATGGAGATGCTCTTATGAGGTTTAGGTTGTATGTCCATCATCACTCAAGACTCATCTGGCATGCTACATCTTCAATAGACACTAGGAGTTTTTTTCTCTTTTAAAAACCATTACAAAGAATAAACTTATTTTGCTGGAAAACAGAAGGAATGCAAATGAAATGATGAAAGATGAAGTGGAGGAAAACGTGAAACTCACTTACCTATAGTCATTTCAATTTGAAGCAAATATGCTTCAACAAATTAACAAAATTTGAACTACTTGTGCATAATCTGAAGTGTAGTGAGGCAAGTTGCCAATCATGATATACCAACTTATTCCAAGTCCTAAGTGGGTAGAGCCTTTTTTTTTTTTTGGGAGGTGAATCTTTTCATTTGATGGAACAAAACTTTTGCTTGATCATTATATTTTAACCAACTTAATTTGCTTCTTGACATTTGAACTTGCCAATCATGTTATGTATTCAACATTATTGTATGCTTGTGCTTATCTTCTCTGTTGTATATTTTCTTTTGCGACTGCTTTACAACCACCCACCATTCTGTTCTTTCCTGACTTTTTCTTGACTTTCAATGTTGTATGGTATTTTCAATTGTAACATTCGTGTCTTGCCCGACATAGGGTAGGTCTCAAAACTCAACCATCCACACATGAGAGTTGAACAACCAATTTTCATCCCAGCATTTCCAGAAGAGATTAGTTGCAAGGTACTTGAATGTTAGAAACCTCAACCTACCCATAGCCAATGCTTCAACACTAGCTCTAAGTGGATCATCCAAATCATATATTATGTTCCCCACCTCTTGCAACACACATGTACATTGATACCTATGGGGAACCCTAAACCCCATTGAATGTGAGATAGGTTGCTTCATGTTTACACAACAATAAAATTGGTGCATAGGAAAGTGTAGATCACATATGTACATAGTACAAATCTAGATGATGGAAATTCAATTGTACACTTAGAATGGGAAATGGAATTTGAACCTCAAAACTTCAAAACATTATCTATTTGTGTTGTTGCAGTGACTTGTTGTCATGGACAATTTGTTTTTCTACAATGAAATTAACTACGGCCACCATGTTGACCTTGTTTACCACCTATGGAATCACGCATGTGATGTATGGGGATGAATGTAACCTTGGCAATGTGAGGCATCATTTGTTGGTCCCCAATGTGTTGATGTACAACTTCCCCAAGCTGGTTTCTATGGTCAAAAGGCCCATATGGTTGAATTTGAATGGGAAACTCCAATGCAAGGAAATGAGCTTCTAGTGGATATCTTGATACAAATTCCTATATATGCCCTCCATATCTATTGAACAAAACTCAAAGTTTTGTAAGATTAGAAGTTTCCTATCTCACCTTTCAAGAGCACTTAAAAAGTAACTATGTCTCGTATATGGTGTTCTTGTGATTATGAACAATCATGTGTCACATCCTTGTTTATGAAATTCTCCCCATTTTGCATCATCGCCCCCTTATAAATGAAAACATCCACAATAGCAATTTTTGATTTGTGAATTTTTACTTATTTATAAACCTTCATTTAACAAAACCTTCATCATATTAATGCATGAGCTCATGAACATAATACATTAAAAATTTAAATTAACATATGCAACTAGTATAGTGTATTATCTTTTCAGGTTCAGCATTTGGGTGCCAAATACTTATTATTTATGAAATTTCAGCCTACTATTATGTCAAAAAATCAGCAATGATGATAGATTGTATACACATGTATGATATCAATATCAATGTTACATCTAAATGTGAGTACCTATTTCAGTGTGCTTAGGGCCTATTTGCAAGTTCTTGATTTCTTGAAAAGAAAAATTCAAGATTTTGCACTGCATTTAAAAAAACATTGTACAATGTTTTGTTTGCATGGTTTGTACGGAGGTTGAGTGAGGTCCAAATTGAAGGCCTCCAAGCCTGACTTAGAACACTTAACCCACTTGTGGCACCACTATCATTTACTTGCATAGTCTTTGTTGTTTGTGGTAGAACATGCATTTATTTGCATGTTTACAATTCAACATTCTTCTGGGAAACTATCCCTTTGAGAGAAAAACCCCCAAGCCCTAATCATTGCAAAGTAGAAAAAAACCAAGCTATGTGGTAGGTAATTTATGGGCCACAGAAAACTAACCCAGTACCCCCAAAATTTCATCATTCAAGGGTAATAATTTCCTTAATATTTGGTGTTTAAAAAATTCAACATTTCCAAAACTAATTTAATTACCTCCTAATGTGAAAAGGTACTATGATATTAGTGTTTCAATGTTACATGATAAAAAAAACATTGGAATTATAATGGTGTGTACCTCTTTCCATTAGTGTCAGTGAATGTCTATGATACCATAGCCTAGGGTCAGTTTCCACATTGACAAAATTAATAATTATTTATTTTTAAAAAATGAATTCGTTTTTAAAATTTTAAAATTTATTATTATTTTCATCATCTACTATAATATTGTGATATGAGTACTAAAATTATTCAGAGTGTAGTCTATAATTACAATGATTTTCAACATGTCAACTTCATATTTTCACAAAATTTCATTTTGCTATTTTAAGGATTATTCAATGATGAAACTAACCTTAGGGTAAGGTACCTTCACCCACTTGATTTGCTTTCCAAACAAGCTACTAGTATGGTTGAATGTTACAAACTCTTTGCTTAAACTATGAAACATTTCACAATTATGCAATAATCCATCAATTGTTAAAATGTTGACAACGACCTCTATAGCACAAAAAAAACACCATGGTACCCTATAATTGGTTACTATTACTCAAATTATTGGTGTGCACAGGCATAATCAAAGGCACATAATAAGCACAAAATATTGGATAGGAACTAAATGCAATATTACATCGATATGATGCTATTGAAAAACATTATGATAAAACACTTGTGTATCTATAACCTCAGGGTCAAAATTGACTCCAACTTCACTAAAATGTAATGGAAACTATGAATGACACATTATTCTACTATGGTAACTAAGCCTATCACCGAACACATACCTAATATTGAACACTTCCCAATATTTATGTCATACCTTAATCAAATTGAGAGATTTTTGTGTTGTTGGATGCGCAAAACTGGAGACTTACAAATGGTTTTTGAATGTCAGAAGTAAAGGAGCAACACAGGAAACACAGGAAGAGTATGAGTGATGGTTTGTTTCAAATTTTTTGGAAAAAATGTTCTCTCTGGTTTCAGCCTCATATCTTCCTCATTTTTAGTCCGTTTTGAGTGATTAAAAACCTGGTGAGTGCATCAACTAGGGCTTTACAAAACTTCTTTATATTGCAAAGGCAAAGATTCAACAATTAAAGATTTTAAGCTCAAAATTCTAATCTGTTTTAAATCATCTATCACCAAACACTAAACCCCCTTACACCAAACACCCCATATCTTCTTCATTCTTTTATCAAATTGAGCGATTTTTGCAACGTTGGAAGCGTTAGGTGCTAGGTGAAAAGCTGCAATTGTTCTTTGAACCCAAACATCAAATTCCTAATGTGTGGGGATTCAACCTCCTCAACGCCACTAAGTGTTCAGTGATAAGCATAGTTACCCTATATCAATGTAATGTTTTAAATTGATGTAGTTTTTGGAAACCTAATACCAACGCACAATTATTTGCAAAATTTAAGACTTCCCATATCTTGTCTTCAACATTATAATCAATAAACAGTTTCACCTCTAAGCTACAAGATGGGTAAAATCATAACTTACATGAATAAGAAACTTCAGCTGGATGTTGGTGTTTGAGGCACAAAACTCATCACAACATTTGAAACATTGTAAAGACACTTAAGATCTAATGTTAGGGCATTGCAGGGATGTGGTCACATTCTATTGGCACTTTACCATTGACAACAAGTGAATTGAACCCTAAACTTGTAAACATTGCCATTTCTTGTCCATGAACTTTTTTAAAATAATTCCATCTATGTTCTGGACATATGGCAGGTCCCTATTCAACAATGGGTGGATTGATGCCTTACAAATAAGTGCAATGTATGTGTCATGGGATGCATGATGGTGGTGTTGCATGAAGTGCTAGGATGGTCATGACAGCTATGCATGATGGTGAGCCAATATGGACATATAACATGGCAATGCAATGAATATACTGGCATGGCCATGCACTCATACATTGCCTGCCCAAAAAACCTGAAAAAGTGAACAGTCAATCACCACTGCAAGCTCAATTTCCTTCTGGTTTTGAGCTTTCACTAAGCATTCTCCCTGGTTTTGCTCCCCTGCACAGTTTTTTCACTCAGGGCACTCTGCCCATTGACGGAGCAAAAAGGACCATCCCTTGAACCCTAACGCTCATGTAAGGACTAAGGACCTGGCCACCATTTTATGCTGGTACCAACCACGTAGAAGGGGCAATCTTTCCCCTGAGAGAACATGAGAAGATTGGTTGAGGTAGCATCACTCCCTCCCACACTGCATTTATCACACAGCACTCTGCAAAATTTCCTAGTGTATATTTGGAGGGCACCTTATATCCATGAATATATTTTCCAGAAAAGAGGATATCACACCTACTCATTGAGACTCGGACAGACCTTACACCTATAAGAAGGCATAAAATCCCTCCCTCTCAAGGAGCAGAATAAGAAACCTTCCACTCCTATGGTATGCATCATGATTTATGTAGGTTTAGGGTAGCCTAATGCCTGCCAGGTTTATGAAAAGCCACGCACAAAGGTTATTCCATCATAAAAGCCATGCACAAAAGTTATTCCATTTATGACAGAAAACCTTTGTGTTGTGCTTTATGATCAGTAAAGCCCACAGATTGGGGACATCCTAAAAATGCAGAGCCAGACTCAGCCTACTCATCCTAGGCCCCTTGGGAATGCCTCCACCCTAGGGCTTTACCCTGCACAGAAACCCCTGAAGAACAGGGTTCAGCAGCTGCAGAGGAGAAACCTCCAATGTGCATAAAGCTGGAGAAATTGAGAGGATTTATCAGTTGCAAATCAGGACCTAATTATACATTGATATCTGGGACAAGTTTTAAGTTGACATTAAAACCATATCTAGTGCTGTTTTATACATAAAAAGTTGGTGCATCTCCTTTTATTAGAGCAATCTTGTTGAACTAGTTCCAGCAATTGAGCATGAAATCTTAACATCATTGCTTCCTGGTCATACATTTCTCTTTCAAATCTTTGTTTGCATGAGAACACACAGCACAGCTCAGTAAATTCAGAATTTTTAATCATGTGCTAAAGGAAAATGCTATCCTGTTCATCCAGACTTGAATATACAGAGGTAATCATACTTTTTGATCAGGACTGGAAAATCAAAAGTGGCAACCAAAGATCAGATAAACTTTGGAGCCAATCTAAGAGCTATAATCTTCATCAGCCTGGACAGAGGATTGATTAGCCTGCAGGGTAGTGATGCAAGATATTACATCAAGGGGAGAGCAGTGTCCCAGTATTATGCCTAACCCACATCTGGAAAAAAAATCATCTGAGCCCCTTCAGCCTTTACTTAAAACAATAGATGTGTGTACATTCAACACACACAGGCAGAGAAACTGATTGATCAACATAGCTCATTGGCATTGAATTTTGCAAAAGAGTCTTTGAGAAGATCAAATACCTTTTCAGCAATGTACTTCTGCTGCACTGTTGCTCCCTTTTGCTGGACCTTGTCTGGGTGCACACACAGGATTGCACTTTTATAAGCCTTTTTCACTAAAGGTGCAGTGATGAGATCTGTCAATGACACTGGTTTCCAGTTACATTCAGGCCACAGTATCAAATGCAATGATGAGAGCAAGGCGCGCAGGTTCCCTTCTTTACCCATGGACCAACGCCGTATCTCTGCGTCCAAGTTTCCAGCCAACCTGTGTCTTTCCTCTTGCTCCATCTGGAGTGCCATGTCACGTTGGTTCTTTTCTTCCAAGGCTTTGGCAGCACGCTCCTCTATACGTTGATGCTTTTCAAGTCGTATTCTTCTCCTTTCAGCAGGCTCCCCTTCTGTTTCTCGGAACTCATCCCCAAAGGCTGTAGGTTGAGCGAAGAATGATGTCCAATCATCAACCACCTTCTGTGCCCCTGAGGAATGTCTCTGCAACGGAACCCCTGATACATTATTCACAAAGTTCCCAGAGGAAGGCCTTAACAGGCCAGATGACAGTGGATTGACTGATGGGCGTTGCCTTGGTTCACTAGTTGCTCGAAAATTTGCAGACTCTTTGCGCAGTTGCTCTGCTGCCCCTCTCTCCCTTGCTCTTATACTGTCCCTTTCCCTATCTCTTTCACGCTCCCTCTCTCTTTCTTTCTCTTTCTCCCTCTCCCTTCTCTCTCTCTCCCTTTCCCTCTCAGTCCGCTGTCTCTCTCGTTCCCTCTCCTTTCTCTGTCTTTCTCTCTCCCTTTCCTTTTCTGTCTCATGTCTCTCTCTTTCCCTTTCCCTTTCCCTTTCCTTGGCTCGCTCTTGTTCTCTGGCTGCAGCAGCTCTCTGAAGAGCTGCTCTCTCAGCCCTCTCCCGAGCTTCAGTAACAGCCCTCTCAACTGCGGCTTTCTCAGATCTTTCCTTTGCTTCTGCCATTACTCTCTCAGAAGCTTTTTTCGCTCTGTGTGCAATCCTCTCAGTTTCCCTCTCCCTTGCCTTCTCTTGCTTAGCCACCCTCTCTTCAATTGCTCTTTGAACCTCAAACCTTTGTGTGGACTTCTCTTGTACAGTCCTCACCTTCTCTTGTGCAGTGAGTTCTTGTATGTGATCCCTGACTTGTGAATCCCTCTTCTCACCCCCAACCTCTGGCTCTATCAAGAAGGTTGGATCTCTTGATCTAACTCTGTGTCTTGTGCCCCCCTCTCTGCCCTTCACCCACTCTTCCTCTCTTGCATGATCTTTCTTCCCTTCCCCCCTCCTGCCTTGCCTAGAAGATTTCACCACCTCTCCTAGATCTTCAATGATGATATCTGGCAGGACAACAGGAATTGGCTGCCCCTTCTCAGTAGGAGGATGCGGGGGATCTCGTGATGGAGGTGGAGAAGCAGATGGCTTTGTCACAAGCTTTACATCATTGATAGTCAACCAAATTTCTCCTGTTGAATTCTTGATCTTTGCAGCTGCATGGTAGTTACTGCTCTGGTGCATACCAGCATCACTTGCTGTTGATTTCACCTCAAAGACAGCAACTGGCTCATCAAATGTTTGGAAGTCGTGTGAAGACTGCTCTTCTTGTTTTCCTTTCAAAGGCTGTGCGGGGTACATTGGCGACAAAACAGGGTTGTCCATATGATTTGAACCAGAAAGGCTGTTAGAAAAACTTTTTTGAACAGCTCTGCCATCACCATTATGTACATCTCCAGAGGAGACACTGCCACCAGAATCAGCTGCAGTCTTGCTTGGACTGGTAGGCTCCTTTGCCTTTGCAGTAGCTACAGGAACTGGCTTCAGATACCCATCCAATGGACCATGCATCCCACCATCTGTATTAGAGTTGGCCCTGGAGAGACTTTTGGGTCCTGAGCTCCCAGCACTTGAAGGATCTAACGGTTCAGGGAATGCAGATGCTTCAGATGCTGGCAGTGTAGAGCCAGAGCTGGAATTGATTCCTGCAGACATGTCTGCTTCTGCTGGAGATGAGAGAAGATCATCAATAGATGATGAATTTGGAGCCACAGTGCTCTCAGTAGACTCAGTTGCCTGTATTGGCTCTCCTATCTGAAACCCTGGGAGAACACCACTCTCCTTAGATTCTGACTGAGAGGGATGCATCAGAGAAGGCTTAACTGCTGATAAAGGCCTGTGGATCTCTGGCTTCCCAAATTCTCCTGAGAGATCCCCATCAACAGAGCTATGCATAGGACCATCTGACTTCGACGATTGAATTCCCCTCACTAAGTCACCCTCAAAGGAACCATGAAATGCTCCTGCCTGCATACCAGGCTTGGAGACTTCAAATCGCCTCAGAAGCTCATCCTCCCCTGAGTTTTTGACCAAACCCAACTGTGACCGTTTTTCAGATTGATCTTTCAATTTCGCTAAGTAGACATCATTGGATACTGCCCATGCCATGGGCCGCATCTTTGTTGGTCCAGATCCACCTAATAAATCCTCATTGAAGGAGCCCTGGCTTGTCCATGTCCTTAGTTTTGATGATGAACCATTGAAGCCTCCCAATAGATTACCAAAACTAGAACTTGTTAAGCTAGACCCTGATGACGGCTCACCATATACATCATCATAGCCACTTCTGCCACCACAAAAACCCACAGTTGTCACTAAGCAATCATAACCCTGCACTGTGGAAGTCAGGTTCAAGCATTCAGATTAGGAGCTCATCTCAGGACCTATAATTGCAGAGTAATCTTTTTTGAATGGTAGGAAAGCCAGATGTCACCCATGGTGAAACCGCTCCATCAGACTTCACTGGGTCAACAAGACAACAAATCCACCTTCGACATCTTAAGTAAAAGGGTTGATCATTCTTGTTGGTGGAGACAGCATAGTTCTTCTTGCTAGGGGTAGGTAACTTTCTACAACTTCGGAACAACAGTAGCAGAATAATGTAAGTACTCATGATAGGTCTAAAACAGCATGAGTCGGTTTGGGTCAAGTTCACATAATCTATCACATCCAACCAAACACTCTAGTTGCAGAAGGTTACAACAAGAAGAGACCTGTTTCTAGGGAGAGAGGTTCATCTTGTTAGACAACATCATCCCAGCCATGAAGAAGCCACACAGCTGAGCGTCATCTCAACACAGAAGATCCTACATTGATTGGAGAAGTCAGCCTACATGAGTGACAGCGCATCTCTCTTTCTCTCTTTTGCGGTGATGTTAGTTCGATACCGGTAGAGCTTGAGGGACATTCCGGGCAGAGTAAAAGAGTGAGAAACTGAGCTGCGCTAGGTTGAGGGCGAGGGCGAGGGCGAGAGAACTTACTTGGTAGCGCCCTGGTAGACTTTGTCAGATGAGGCCCTAAAGAAGACAGAAGGGTCTGCGCTGCTGCGACTGGCAGGTTTAGAGACGCCATTAGATTGCCTAAAAAACAGGTTACCCTCCTCCTCCTGCCTGCCCTCAGCAGCAGGACGCGCTGCTGCTGAAGGAGCCCGAGTGGAACGATTAGATCCATTTCCACCTCTCCAGCTCTTTCTTTCCTCGAATGATGAGACTGCAGGTCGATGACTCCCGGTTGCTGCTGTGCCTCCTGGCGTCGTCGTCGTCGTCGTCCCCAGTAGAGTCATCGGCGCTGCTTTTCCTTGAGGTTTTAATCCATAGTCTCTCTGCAGTATGTTGGCGAAATCCTCCATCACAAAGAAACTGTTCTCAAAACCTCCAAGCCCTCCTCTGCACTAACGTTCGTCGTTGCCCCCAACAGACCTGATCTCTCAGAGGAAGCAACAGCAACAAACAAACTGACGTACTACCCCAATACAATAATGAAGGCCAAGAGTATACTCATTCTAACTCTTTTCTAGATCCGATCAAGTAACAAAATCAACCTCCAATCTCAAGAAAAGCTTCGGACACGGCCTCGCTTCCTGGTTACAGCTCCCTATTACTGCAGCTGCTGCATTCCAGATCTGCCTCGAGATGCGGCGCTGCTCCTCCTCCTGTAGTCTTCCTCATTCGCCCAGCTTCATTCCTTAGCTGTTTAGAAACGCATCCTCCACAGAACAGCACAGTAGCCGCATCCCATTCTCCTATCCCCACATCCTCAAGCCTCATGGGCTTCTCAACAACCTTTGAGTGAGAGAGAAAAAGATCTCTCTCTTCTTACGCAAGAATCAAAATAATGTAAAAAGGCGGGACTACAGAATGGGAGGGTGGGGACACATGTGGCGGAGAGCTTGAAAGTCCTGTTTTGCAATCAGGAATTGGATCTGGAGTTCTGCAACGCAAAAGTTTTGAGCTTGGGCAGCAGCAGCAGTACAACAGCAGCAAGAGCGAGCGAGCGAGAGCTTCGATGAGAGGCTTTTAAAACAGGCCACAAACGAAGGACCTGGTCTTACGGGAACGCCATAGCAAAATAACCGGGAACCGTTCTGAATGCTTGGACCTCAGGTTCCCTTAGAGATGAGGGAACTTCTTGGGAACTGAGAACAGACCCCACGTTGGGACCGATCCTCCCTCCTCTCGGAAAGAATATCCACAGAAACTTGGTGCGTTATGTACATCCGAACGTTGTTCCCTGGGATTCCTGGTTCCCCGGCGATGGGCTGGGTGACCCGTTCCGTCTTAGTTAAGACTTAGTGTAGGCTGATCCCCTATTACCGCGCACTCATGCTCCAGAAACCCCTATCACCGTCCGACCTTTTCCACCCAAATTTCTTTCACCTTATTCCAAAGTTATTGGCATTTTTGTATTAGAGAATCGGCCAGAATCTGTCACTCGCTGTCCGTTCCATTGAGTAAAAGGACAAAGAGGGTATGACGGGAGTGGGACAAGAATGGCAGAATCGGCAGCCCGAATTTGCCCAGCTGCTGATTCTGCAATGTAGGGAGCCTGTCAAGAGGCAGAAATGACCATTGAGGCCCTTTAATACACACCATAAAACGGCTACTGCATGCTAGAGGCTTGTCTGCTAGGTCTGACTGCAAGCCAGTATCCCCTATTCACAAACCTTCAAATGCTGAACAGAAAACATTAATATCAGGGGCAGCATATTGTTTCATTCTCTGGTCCACATTATATGATATAATCTTCCATCAATGATGAACAAAACACTTGTAATAAATGATCAAAATGTCTGTTGAACATGAATTTTCTTTCAAAATTCTTGAATCTGCCCGCCCAGACCTTAATGTCATGGAATGGTCTTCACCTAGCCCATTATGTGGATGCATTGCTTAGCTCCCCCTAATGGACTTGCCTTGCACCTTACCCAACATGGTGGGCAGGGGCTTGACCATTCCATAGTTCAAAAGAGTCTCAATAACTATAGAGAACTGTACACAACAAACCCATCCCCCACCCTCACCCTCCTTTTGCTGTCACCAGAAACATCATTCTCAGTTAAGTATCTCCTGACATAGATCCCATGGTGTGTCGGACCTTTCAGAAGGTTAGAATCAGGCATTTGCAAGACCTCTCAAAAGTAGTCAATTCTCTTCTATAGTTCTACAGGCTACTAACACCAGATATTTCTCAACTCTCTTCCCAGAAGTGTGCTGATTTTAGTGGAACAAAGATTAGCAACCTCTCAAAAGTAGTCAATTCTCTTCTATAGTTCTACAGGCTGCTACCACCGGATGTTTCTCAACTCTCTTCACAGAAGTGTGCTGATTTTAGTGGAACAAGGATTAGCAACCAGTGGAACAATCCCTCCAAAAATACCTTCCAGCATACTCCAGACCTTCAAGTCATTTTAATGGCTCAACAAAAATCCTTTCCATAATCATGATTCTAACTGAGATTTCCAAGCAGCCACTCCACAGCTGTGGTCACATTTCCACCAACAGCAATCAGGGCATGAACATTTTCCTGTGCATCTAAAAACCCCATTTCTTGGAGCTGAGAGAGTTGTGGTGCATAAAGTTGCTCTGGCAGAACTGTATTCACTGCATCCAACACATCATCTGAGATTACGAAGTCTTGTGGGCAATTTTTGTTCATTCAAAATCTGCAAACTTTGTAACAGAATGTATGATAAACTACACCATCTTGAGAACTACTTAACCAGACCTAGAGGATGGGATAAATACTGAAAACGTAGGCAGGAATGGAAAGAATAGATGATCAAAGAGTCAACATGCAACACATGAGTCAACCACAAATACACTGCATTGACCCATTAAGGAAAGTGAGAAATTCAGGCACATGCAAGAAATACATTGGCTTGGTTCTGTTACAGACGATTTGGTGTACTTACCATCAGGAGTGCTTCCAATGATGCTCCTGAGGCCTCCGAACATACCTAGCAGCAAGTTTAAATCCAAATTAGGATCAACACTCATACTACCACCTGTCTGTCCTGAGACTCTGCAACAAAAAGAGAGACAAGTGGCAGAGAGCCTCAATGACAAGAATCTCAAGCAAAACCCTGGAAGTTATGCACTACAGAACAACATACCAGAGGTGAGCCAAAGTTGTTGTCATGATCTGTACATCTACAAAAATGAAACTGCATTGGCTGGCAAGGCACTTCAGATATGACAAACTTAAGGAAGGAATGAAGGAAAAAGCCATACTTTCTAGGGGGAAAATTATCTTTCAACCCTATCCAGGAAATGCTGCAGAAGAATCAAGACCTAGTCAACTGAGAAATGTAAGACAAATTCCATAATATTGCACTTCATAAGTTGGTAACTTTCCTTACGGTAGTATGAGGAAGACAATTCCTCCATCATAAGATGAAACAACATAGCTTACAATGAACAGAAGTTCGTAACCTATCGACTATGAGCAAGAGCAAGAGGAGACTAACATACAAAGACAACAGGGAGGCACTGAATGTTTGCCAAACATTGCCAAATTTGTTTTTGCAGCAAGTTCTATTATTTTCACAAAGTGCAGAACCATTTGTGGATTGGATCTAGGAATCAAAGAGTGTCCAACACTTACTGTCCGGTTTGTTGTTGACCCTGACGGTGGCCTGACATAACTTGCTGGAGCTGCAGCAGTTCCTGAATTTTACATATTGGATCCTAAGCTCCAGCATTGCATTGGCTCAGAGCAACACCACTACAATTCTTGAAAAAAAATTGTTGAGAATTTTAGGGCAAGTCCTCTATATGTGCAGCCAGATCAGCACTCCTATCTGACAAGCTCAATTTGAAGTGATTAGAAATACATTTGTTGCATTAGACAGAGTTGACACTATTTGTGGGAGTATAACTGCTTACACTCTTCCAGAATTCATCAAATTGAGTACAGCAGAGCCTGATCAATGCCACCCAGGTGGCAGAACACTCTAACCTACATTCCCTACCATCAGTATGAGAAGGATATATTCACCATAGTGTCATACAGAACTATACCTGCAAACTTTCAGGACTGCTGATTTGACGAAGGAAGTTGGGGCTCTGCATCATTTCCTGCAAATGGGGGTTCTGATTCAATAGTGACTGTAAGTCTGGTTGCATGTTCATTATCTGAACAAACAGATAAATGCTTTGTGAATTGTCATTGTTGCGTGACAAGACCTCAAAACTCAACATTCTTATCCACTGCAATATCCTCAATTCATCAACACTCATGACCAATGTGTCCATATCCTAACATGTTGACAAGGGGAAGCACTATAGATGAAGTAAGCTGACTAGAACATGACTTGTTGCTTTCTGGTGAGAGCTAGTAGCATAACTTTCAGACATCACAACTCTAAGGTACATTGTGTGCCTAGTCATTGATGCCTACCCTTTGAGCATTACAAACTACCACTTGATGCAACCCCTGTTCTGATTAGAACCATAGATCAGGAGAAGAAACAAACTCAAGCAAGGTTCAAGACATACCTGACTCATGAACTGAGGGTTGGACAGCAAGCCTTGCATCATCTGCTGGATGTGGGGGTTCTGCAGCATCTGCTACACTGTGTTAGGATCCAGCATCCCTCCAGCACTATCCAATGAACCAAGATCTGCCAAGCCATGATCTGCCAGTCCTCCCAAGTTAGGAAGTCCCAAACCTGCAACTGTTGTTGGTACAATTCCAGCTGGTGTCTGACTGATTGGCCCTCCATGTGCACTAGTTGCTAGCACCACAACCATACAAAATGATAATCAGTTACAGGTGAACATCAATATGAGAGGATCTAATGACAACATTTGATGACTATCAGGCATCAAACCACTAATTTGAACCTGATCCATCCTCAACTTGTGTTGCAGAACATAGCGCCAGAAGGCCCTCCATCTCAACCAATTGAATGACAGTTGCATACCTATTCACAACCACAAATCAACCAGCACTCCCACTAAAGATCATTTATGAAGGTGATGACTGCTTTTATTGATGCTCATCACCACAAGGACAGATACCAGAGAGATGGGAATCTACAATGAGTCCATTGTACAAGCTTTTGTAGGGTGCAAAGTCCCAGCAACTAGAAATCACCTTCTTCCTCACAATTCCTATCAAGATTCTCAAGCAAAAAACCATATAACAAAAGGTGCAATAAGCACAACTCAATCTAAATACAGAATCTCAATCCAACAATAAATCACAACTACTGGTATCGACCACAAAGCTCCAAAGAAAGAGAGACAGAAAAGATAACACATTACTTACCTGAAGGGTTCCAAGGATTTGGAAGAGGTGTTGTGTGTGGAACAGTAAACCCAGTCCGTAATTGTGTTGCACCAGTGTTGATTGTGCTTTGAGTTTGGCTATGTTCTTGTGCAACCCCTTCTGCGCCCAAGAGAGCTGCAAAGGGTTGGTTGCCAAGTCATTTCCTCCCTCTCCCCCCATCGTTGCCGCACTCAACAAAGGCGCTTGAACTGTTCCATACATGCGCCTTAGCATGTTGAAACCCTCTGGTGATGCTTCAATGTTACTCATTGCACGATCAGTATTCCTCATCATACCCGCATTAATTCTGGGTTCCTGGCAGCATCCAATGTCTGTCGCAGTGTCCCAGGGTCATGGAGAATATCTGCGAGGTCAGGGTTGTGGTCAATAATATCCTGTATGTGTGGATTGCTCATGATTAAGGTACGCATTAGATCAGGATTGTTCATCAAATTTTGCACTACTGGCATGCTCATCATTTCTCTCACCAGATTTGGATCCTGTAGTAACTGCTCTTGCGCCTGCTTGAAATCCGCGAATCCCATTCCAAAGCCAGCCCCAGTTCCACCACCTACACCAACTCCATCCAAATTTGGGAATCCAAAGCCCTGACTCCCTGGGCCTGTGGTGGTCGCTAGTCTTGTAGAGTTGGGTGTGGAGCAGCTGCTGCAGTAACCTCTATTGGACTGGTAAGCAATGCTGTTGTACTGGAGGCAGGTGTGCGTGGTGCTGGAGCTCCTCGGACCAGATGGACTCTGTGATCATTTTGCAGCCCTGGTGCAAAGGAAAAAGAAAATGAAGAATCTAGGGTCCAACCCACCCTCCCTGTGGGCTTCAGCGGGACTGCACAGGAAATGCACACGTTTTGCGTTGAGTCAGGTGAGCCTGGTGGGCCGCGACGGAGGAGCTTGGCAGAAGAATCCACGAGTCCACCACCAGGAGCCCACCAGTTCCCTGATGTTCAAATGCTAGGGAACACCCTGAACGTCAGTCAGGGTTCCCACTGCTCAACGTGATGGCAGATACTTGTCAATTAGGATTGGAGGATCTGATCTTGGCTCCAGGGTCTTGGTTTGCAGAGGGCTCACTCTCAATGTCTTTGATGTCCGGAGCAACAAGGTTCCTCATGAGTTCAAAGATCATGCACATGAATCCACCACTGGCTGGCACTGGTGCTGTAGCTGGTGTCGCATGACCTGTCTTTGGGTACCTGTGCACAGTTCTGTTTGCCTTGAAAACTTTTCAGGCCTGTTGTATGAATTGGTGGTTTATATATGAGACCTTGTGTTATTACTAGTGAGAAGAGCAAGAAACAAAGCTCCAGATTTCTGTGAGATAAAATCCTTTTGTTTTGTGAAGTATGTGTACTGACGGGGTGAATCTGTGGGTACTGGGTTGCAGATGGGGAGGTAAGTGAGAGGGATGACAAGTATTTTGCCAGGACATATATATGCTATCAGTGTATATGAGACAGAGACAATGGGTCTACTGGATAAAGAGTCAATGAAAGTGGCCAATGTGCTTGATTTCAGTTGGTCCCCAACTGAGCCCTCTCTTTCTCTCTTTGTGCTTGAGGGAGGTGGTGGCAATTAGCCTGACAGAGTAAGTTTCTAAAGTTGAAATCTTCCAAAGGTTCTATGTTCAGTGATGAGCTTCCGAGCTGACAGGTAGATTGGCTCTTGCTCTGGAGCTTGCACCTATCACATCCAAGAATTTACTCTTTTTCCAAGCTTGTCAGTGACCCTCATGTCCCCAGGTGTTACCCCTGACTGATTGATAGATGGGTCTTGCTTTGCTGTGCTGCAGGTTAGTCTTGTGTCTATACATAGCCAAGAGGACTTGCTACCCAAAACGAGCTTTTCAGTATGAGTGACTGCAAGATGTACTGGCAAAGCAGTGGTGAGTACTTGGCTGTTAAAGTATTATCTCTTTTACACTTCAGACTTCTTCTCTTCCACTTGAGTGGAGTGATGGAAGTCAATATTTCTTCTCTCTTGAGAGAGAATTGTGAGGAGCAGGTTGAACGCTGCTGAAATTTCATATGATCTTGTGTTGTGGTGTTCAGGTTGATCATGAGTTACACCAAAACAATGAAAAGTACGGACACAATATTTGAGCTTTTCTGAATGAAGGAGCATGACATTCAAATTGAGGCTCTTGAGCTGAAGAACAAGAATGACAAGATTGTTGTGTTCACAGGGGAACTCAAGGGCCATAGGTCTACAATTAGGGGGAAGCAAGCCAATTATGCCTTTTATTGGTCTCCCATTTGGTTACTCCTGTGTCCTGGTAGGACTAAAAAGCATATGAGGGGGCAGCTCAACTTATACAATGTTAATGAGTTGGAGACAATGGCCACAGCAGAGAATCTCATGGCTACAGACATGGACTGGGACCCCACTGGCAGGTAAGTCTCACCTTTTTCTTCATCCACTTCTCTCTCACACACTTCCTATCTTCTCCTTCCAAGCTGGGGGCAGTGATCACAAAGCTAATTTGAACCTTGTATTTTTCTTTTCTTTTCTGATGTAGAAATTAGCTTGTAGCAACATCTCATATAAAGGCTGATAAAAAAAACACACCCAACCAATAGCCAGAGGTCCAACTAATATACTAATGGAAAGGTGATCTAATCCCAAATTGGATAATGAGGAAATCCTAGGATTCATTCTCAGGCAAAGTTTACTAGAAAATAAGAGAGTGACATGGCCTGTTCTGGAAGTCACTATACTTAATTATGACTAATTTAAGGACAAGAAAGCTGGAGTGTGATATTTTACAACATCTTTTACTTATGGATACACTTGTACTTCAGTTGTGGCACCCAAGACCATTGACACTTCTAACAGCAGAAGACAGAGTTGGGGATTGGCCAAACACTTTGGAAATACAGCAACAAGTATGAAGTAGAAGATGCTGATGCAACTATTGCCATGAGTGCCTAAGATGTTGAGAACCATCGAATTTACTTGACGGATGGAAAGGCTGGCTATCACTGTGGAAGACTTGGCTTCAGGATGAAGCGAAGCAGTGCATAGAACTTCACAATGGGGAAGCCAGTGATGAGGAAGAAGAGTATGAGGCTGAGGGGATGGAAGTGGAAGAGAGATTATAGCCATTGGGAGGACCTGGCCATTATCCAACATAATTTGCACTTTGCAGCAAACATTCTGCTACATTGTTACAAACTTTGTAGACTATTTGCTAGATCGCCCAATGTTGTTACACGTGCCTGGCCAAATGGCAGGTGGTCATGTGTTGGGTCTGAGCAATGGCCATTATGACATAATTTGCACTTGGCAGCAGAGATTCTGCCAGATTGAACTAGGAACTTTGTAGAATATTTGCTAGACTTCATGATGTTTATATGTGAATGTTGCATGCATTAGAAAGAGCAGTTGGCCTGTACCTAAGAAACTCAAGATGAAATGCGGAATCTTCCCTGAGTGACAATACATGTGGAAAAAAATTGCTGAATGTGTTCAGCCAGGGTGAATCAGCCCTCCAATGGTTTCAAACACAACTCCAATTCTGCTGTTCCAGCCAAATTTTAATTTTCTCTCCCAGGTCAGCTTCTTGATCACTAAGTATGGGGTAAGGCTCCCCATGGACAGTATACCACCATTAGCTCCCAGCTATATTTTAGGAGCTTGCCCTTGGTAAGACCTTGTTTAAAATAGTCAAATATAGGAAAATCTAGTTGTCAAAGACCCAAGTACACCTGTGTAATACCCTGCAAAGAGGCCTTACAAGCCAAATGCTCTCCTACGAGTTACAACTTTAGCATCTTTGAGCCAAGGATGACCTAACAACATCACTACTAGAAAACTTGTCCGTGTTCCACCCAACCATCTTTCACCCAACATTGAGTGGGAAAGACCCGTCTCCACCAACATGGATTCTTAGTGGAAGTCATCAGTGATTTGGAATGCATGACAAGGTGTCCATTATGATTCCACCATGCACCACTCCCATCCATTGAAGTCCACCAATTTTCATTAAAAATCCATTATGAATCCATTAAAAGTTCAATGTGAAATGCATTAATAATCCACTATGCACACATTCAAGTGGAAATGATGCACTAAACAACCATGGGTTAGTGGTTTGGATGAGCTCCTTTCCACTTGGCTTCATTTGGGTGGAAGAGCACAGTGGTTTAGGACAAGTTTTGTAATAGTGCATAAAATAGCTTGAATTTAATACACTATTATGTACAATAGTGAATGTAATCATGTGAGGAAATCCATGGACAAAAAACTTAAGATCTTTGATCAAACCTAAAGGTTTAACAATGGTTTAATCTGCCATGTGTAAATTGTAGGGTGTTGATTTTGGTTTTGATAAACCTAACTGCACACATAGCTTTTCATTAATGATATTAACTCCAAAAACTCTATCTAGGATAACATCTTCAAAGAAGTTTTTTCCTACTTGAACTTATATAACTGCCATTTAATGATCAATTATTATTGAAACAATTATAGGTTCAAGTGAAACATGTTTTGATGGTATTGGGTTAAAAATGTAATGTTTAATGTTAGGTATGACCCCTATAACAATCATCCCAAATTAAGAATATATTTGGTCTCCAAGACTTTTGTGATGATATCCTTCAATATCTCTTCCAAAGTTTTTTATAATGTTGCCAATTGTGATATCACTAGTTGTGAAATATGTCACTAGTTTGATTCTTTCCAACTAGTTGAATAGCATTGGTAGTCCTATGCAATCATGCCTAGCTAGTTAGTAATGATTCAGTTGAAGTCATAAGTGGTTGTTTGTCATTTCTACCACATTATATTTGTTTTACAATTTCACAAATGAATCACATAAATGTTTCTCCATTTTCCTAGTTAGTTATCCTTTTAACTTTGATCAGTTTTTGATCTTCCAACAACTACTAGTAATTGATTGTGGGCAATTATAGTAATTACTTAATTAACTAAACATTATCAAGTTTAGGAGGCATAGGTGTTGTTATACTAAGGTTAACCAATTTGCTTCAAAACATGTTTTGTCTCCATATCAATGATCAACATTGGAACAAATAATACAAAGATAACAAAAGGGTATCCTAATAGGTTTATCATGTTACACAATGACTCCTACTATTGGTTATGTAGATTTAAATATGTCAATTGGTATTACTAATACCTAGGTGAATACATGGTTGAATGTTTCACTTTTGGTGTCACAATGGGTCATTTCTATAGGTTGCATTGTGTTTAAATGCTTACAGTGAATAAGGTGAAAACAAACTATGATGACCCCTTTTGGGGCACTTTTGGGTCCAGTATTATAGTACACATAATATAATTGTTTCAAAAACATGGTACATTTAATTTTGGGTATCAATTCAATTTTTGGGCCTTATAATAATTATTTTCTCAAAATTAATGTTATGTTATATTATTTTTAAAATAATAATGGATTTCATTATTTATATTGAAGGATCCATGATTATATTTATAGTATACATTAATATAATAGGGCCATAATTTCATTTTGGCTACACTAATTTTAGGGTTCCATTAATCATTAAAATAATTAATTTTAATGAAATTTTAAAAATGGCCCATCTAACTATGTTTGTCATCTTCTATATGGTTGTGATTACTTGTCAAAATTTCAATTTAACACACATTTATTGCATCCTTGTTGAAAAAATTCATTTTTTGAAATGAAAAATTTCAAATTAATCACATGGTTTCCAAGCATGGTTCATATTATGTCAAATGACATGGTTCACTATACCTTCAACTTTCATAAAGACTAAAAATCATTTAAATTATTTTTGGAATATATTCATGTTTTTGAGTACACAAGTACATTACATTTGTTTCCACAAATATATTTCAATCTCCCACTTTATAAAATGAAATGAAATAATTTATATTCTAATATCTTGCCTAGGTTATATTCTAACATAATATGCAAAAATATTGTGAAAATATTTCAAAATTTTGAGGTGGAATATACTCAAACATGCACATCCCTGGAAAATAGTAATGTGACACCCCAAAGGCAAAGGGGAGTCATAGTAATGTGCTTCACCTAATAACATAATTTTGAATTTGTCAATTGAAAATTGGTAGTACATTTACATGATGATTATGAACACATTTGTATAATTATATTTTGAAAATAATGTATTCATTATCAATAATGGACTTTTGAAGTTAAAAAATATGGACTGGTCCTTTGACTAAATTGCTAATAAATTGAAGAATCATATCAAATCCCATTCCAAAATGTTTATAATGACTAAGTATGCCTTGAAGAATGAAATGATAAAATTAGGTGAAAAATGCTTTTGTTTAAAACCTTTACCAATGGTGATTATAGACCTTTGAAGGGTCAAAATTGAACCTAATTTTCAAAAGTCCTTTTGAAATGGATTTTTTGTTGTTTTTGAAAAAATTGTGCTTAATGAACATGTTGTTAAAATATTTACATTGGCCTTCATTAATATGGACTTTATGGGTTTTTTATTAGAAGTTCCAAATGGCATCCGCCATGACAAATGACATCAACAACTTTTGATATAAGTTTTGACATGGGTTTAGGAGGTTTCATAGGTGGGTGAACATTTGATAGTGAAAGATTACAATATTGAAATTTTAGAAATAAATAGCTATGTCCATTTGATCATTTATTAAAAATGTGTTATGGACTTGTATGGAATTTCTATCTACCAAAATGAATTGTTCAACCATGCAATCACCCACCTTTTTCTTCCAAATACAACAAGTATAAAAAATACGACATGTTTTACCACAATTAATAGAAGTTGAAATGAATTTAGTTATAAGAATAGGTACTATAAGTTTACTATTATATTAATCTTTAATGTGGTTAATAAAATATTGTAACTCACATCAACATGTTCATTTTCTTCGTAAACTAGTACAACTTCTTTATGCTCTATCAAGGTGTTTTGTTTTATACCTACTATTGTTAATTGTAAATAAGGTAACAAACTTGTTATAAGCACAATGGTAATGAAGACATATGTTGCCTTAAACTGTAAAGAATTTGCTAACTTCAATAGGTATTCATAGTAAACCTCCATTTGTTAAGTAGTTTAATCTTGAATATTTCATAGTTGTATATAGACTTCCTTGTCATTCTTCAAAACTTGGAATTGTTTGCGAAAGCCTTGTTCCAATTTTTCAATGTGTAACTTGGATGATCTTGAACAAAATTCTCATCCCATTCAAAGATACTATTTTAAAAATGAAACCAAATAAGTTGATGATGTTAACTTCCACAATTTCACAATCAATTAACTTTCTTGAATATTCTAATGTGAGCATTAAGGTCAACGTCTTTCACATAGGTTGGATATTGCAATTTCTTATATTGCAGCTTGGTTGTTTACTCTAGTACAAGTTATGCAACAATTGGTAGACACCACGATGGCATAAACATGCATGGATCAAGCACTAGCCATCCAATGATCGACAAGTGGATTGAATGGTGGTCCTTTAGGTGGATTTCATTTGGATGAACTTCCTCCAAGTGAATCTTTAAATTGTCCTCCATTCGGTGGATGATGAGCAAAACTTCTTTTTGGTACATGTGTTGGCAAACCATCACCAATTCAATGCATTTCAATATTAATTGGTGCAATGGTTATCATTGAGGTCGTCACCTATTGTAGAACATGTCCCATGTTTTTGTTAATGACTAATTGAACCACTTTAGTATGTTAGATACCAATAGTATCTGGTGTTGGTATTGGTGGTATCACAAGTTATTTTGGTACTAGAGACATGTTGACAATATGTATAGGTTACAATTTCAACACCATGAGTCCTCTTAAAACCTATGTGTTTTGAGGAACATGTAACCTTCCCTTTGACCAATAACCAATTTGGTTGGCTAGGTGGTGTGTCAGTATATTAGCCCTTGTTGAACAATAATTGGTGTTGCTTGAGGTTCTATTGATTCCAAATGAGCATGGAAATTGATTGGTTGGAAGGTCTTCAAGCAATGTGACAAACTTGCTACAACCAACTTGTAAGTTGGATTCATTCCATCTTTTAATCTATATGTTGAAATTTGGTTCAATATCTTGTAGCCTAACATGAATTGTTGTTTGTGTCAGTGCACTTCTGCTAGGTATGGAATAACTAGGGGTTATAGATCACCACAATTGTCATGTTAAGACAACTTAGTCAAAATTTTGAATAGGTTCAATGTTGTTGCTAGCATTGTGAGTATTCATTGCCTTTTGTTGGGATGAAATTTGTGATGTCACATGGTGAATGTTTGAGGATATTATTGATTCTTTATGCACAACTTATTTGGCTAAAATTTGATGTTGAACTTTGATTTCTATGTGTTATGTTGCCTCCATGATTAGTGTGTTCACTAATTCATTTCACAATGGTTGCACTTGTCACTCATCTTCCATTTGTGCAAATGGTACAGGTTGATGTATAACCTATTCTAATTGTTTTTTAATACTTCTTATAACTACTATTGACATTTTTTGTGAATCAATAAATTTTGAAAACAAATTTTCCATTATTTATAAAGACAAATCCAAATTGACTCCACCCATCAACCAAAGATTTAAAATAATCCCTTTTACATATAGGACATTTAATTTCCTTTAAAACCTTTTGCACTAACCTTAACCTATTTCTTAATGTTTTCAAAAATATTAATAAAAATAACAACACTATCTTTTTTAAAAATAGGCTTGAAATTACACATATAGTAATCTAAATTATCTAAAACAAAAATATATGATTATAAACATTGGTGCTTACAATTCTAATCCACTACATGGTTGTCAAATGTTAATGAAAGTTTTTGTTAATTCCCACCTAGATTAATTTAATTTCTATTTTTAGGAACAAAATTTAATTATAACAACATGTACATTTAGAAAAACACCAAAATTCTATGTATGAATCAAAGCTTCAAATCAAAATGTATTCATAAATTGTAAAATCACAAAAAATTTGAAAAGTAAAAGTTCCAATGATTTTCTTCTTGTCCATCTTCATTTATATAAATGTTAATTCAAATTCAAAGAATCTGAATTAGACCATTCAAATAATAAGTAACCAACATTAAGATAAACAACCAAAAAAAAAAAAAACACTACCTATTCACAACCATGTGTTATGTTAACTACATGTTTTGCTAGCTACCTATTCTATCAACTACCTATTGATTTGTCAAGTACTATCATCGATTCACAAACAAAATTTGGGTAACACTCTTATGGTGATGATAATGGAATAAAATAATGTGGCTTTAATAAACATGCCTGGGGAACAAGGGAACATCTTAGGGCTTAGGGAACTTTGATATTAAATACAAACATTGAATTAAAAAACCTTTTTATGGGCCACTACCAAACATTATCATTTTAATAATATCTAGGGTTTTAAAGATTCTCTATTAAGTTACCAAGTTCCCAACATTTCTTTAACATCAATTGCCATGCAAGTGGTCACGTCATATTGAAGCAACCTCATATTTTTGGTGTGAATCTCTCATGTTTTGAAATTTTTTTAACATTGATTTATGAACTACTTACCATTAGATCTAAATGAAGTTTGAGGGAAATTTAAGTTTGAAGTTTGAATTTTCCCCAAAAAAAAAAGCATCACTCAATGAAGTGTTGAATAACATACATACTACCTTGGTAGCTTCAACATATTTTATCGAATCATTAATTATTAATGAAAATTCCATGTAAAAAACATAACATTCCTAAATATTCAAAAAGTTTCTCAATTTCCCTTCACAAAATTTAGTTCTTTAAAATTTTAAAAAAAATTGTTGAAAAATCAACAGTTTTGCAAAATAATATAATTAGTCTCAAAGCTACCAAGGTTAAGGTGCATTCACACTTGGTGTTAGGGACTCTAGGGTTGAGTCCCCTAACACCATGCTAGCCATTAAGGACTTAAACCTAGTGGCCATGAAAATTTTATGTTAAGCTAACATTCACTTAACATTGAGCTATGGCCCATTTAAAATTGGGTGCCACCTAGGATGCCACCTAGTTAACACTGACTTAACCTCAAGTGTGAATGCACCATTACTATGGTAGCCAGGTAAAAGTTCCTTAGAGTTGTTTGTAGGTACGCACTTCACAGTGTAGTGTATGGGTAATAAGACTGAGTACACAACGTAGTTATTATGTACGTAGCTTTGTGTGTGTGTGGATGAATGTTGTGTTGAAGTCTGCAACATGTGCCTCCACCCTGCCCACAGGCTCTCTCTCGATCCTTTTGGTTTGCCCTTACCCAGCTTCGCCATCTCTGCTTGCCTGGGGGCGCGGAGAGCACCTCCACCCGCTCTCCTCTGCCCCTCCTATTCTCCGCTTGTCGGTACCTGGATTTCGCGATTTTTATTGTTCGCTTCTACTTTGATCTCCGCTTCGGGGGCTTCGGGGATTGAGAGCAGTTAAGAGGGAAGTAGGGAGGGAAGCAGGCAGGGGAGAGGGTTGAGCACGTAGTAAGAGGAGGCGGAGGAGGAGGAGGAGGAGAAGCGACACGGTAATCGAGGATAGGGTTTTGGAGCAGGCGAAGCGGTGGGGGGAGTTTGGGCTGAAGGGAGAAGGGGGAATGGGATGCATGTATTCAGAGCGAGTTTTGATATGTTTGCAAGTAGTTGAGGGACGTGTGTGGGTGTAGTCAAGGTGGATAGAGGGAGGAGGTGTGTGCATTGGTGTGTCAGGGTCGTGCGGAGAGCGAAGAAGTATCGAAGGACATGTCCAAAGAGCGGAGCTCTGCTCTGGGAACGGAGGGACGAGGTGGGAGCAGCGTCAAAGGTGGTGGTGACGGGTCGCAGTTTCGGGATGGCTCGGAGAGCAAGAAGCGCTTGGATGATGTCGTGGAGAAACCGTCGCCTTCTACTTCCAAAGGAGGGATGGGGAAGGAGAAAGAGCGATTAGCTCTATCCACATCCTCCCTTGGTCGCCGCTTGCCGGCAATTGATTCCAGAGTCGAGCAGGATAAGAACAGGTACCAAGGTGAAGGTGCGCTTATCTGCTCCGTCTCATGTGTACAGCGTTTCATTTTGTACTCCATGTGTACCCTGCTAGCTTTACCTTAGTACAATTTCCTATGCCGTAGCATTTCGGGAAAATGGTTGCGAGATTAGGACCTAGTATCCCATGCTTTAGGGTGAGAGTCCCGGTCCTTCGGCTAGGGTGCTATGGATGTATCGTGTCCTGAGTTCTAAGTTCTTCTTTCTGTTGCATGGAGGTGCTCTGCTGGTCTAAGTGGTTCCCGTAGCTTACAACTTGAAATTTGCATTAACCTAAGAATCGTGATGCAGCAAAGGTTGAGCTGCAATATTACTGTCTCTGTAGGTTGCGGGATCAGGAGTAGGGGAAAAACTTCCAATTCTTTTGAGATCTTGAACAGTGGGGTTTAGATGAAGCAAAGTTTGCATTCTGACAGCAGCTCAATCTCATAAATGCTGTTTCCTACAACTTCTTTTCAGGGTACCTTCGGGGATTTGCTAGGTTAAAGTGTTGAAGTAGCTATGTACAGTTTGTTCATCTTCCTGCTCTACCTGAAAGACAGCAGCTTTTGTGGAAGTTGCCCCAAATTCATCTGGATATGGTATCTATGAGTGACTGGGGTTCTGCTAGAACTTCACAGTTTAAGAATGTCAGCTCAGATTTTATGTTGTGTAGTTGATCAACAATCCTCTATCTACTAAGGAGCAGTTTATCTCATTCGACAGGGAACATGACATTCAATCCTCTTACTATGCATGAAAAACTCTTGTTCTGAACTACTACTACCATGTGTATTGTTTTGCTTGTTTGATTGTTCAGAGGAATCTAACACAGATACCGAGGAGTCTGATGTGAGTGCATCTGATGGGGAGGACACATCGTGGATTTCCTGGTTCTGTGGCTTGAGAGGCAATGAATTCTTTTGCGAGGTTGATGATGAGTACATCCAAGATGAGTTCAATCTCAGTGGCCTCAGTAGCCAAGTGCCATATTACGATTATGCACTTGACCTCATTCTGGATGTTGAATCTCCTAATGGTATGTGCACATTTCTTCTTTAGTATTGTGAACTCATCAAGGGAGATTGTGACCAGGGACTTTTGGATCTGCACATATGTGTGAATGGGACAGTTGGTGATGTAGGCTAGGAGACTAAGATTTGAACAAGCAGTGAGGAGATTCAGTGTCTAGTGCTCCTTACCCATTAGGTGCCTCTCACAAGTATGCTGAGGAGTTTTCATAACTGGAAGTAGAACTGTGAGTGCTACTGGTAAATTAAGTGCTGGCTGTCTTCAAGCTTCAGGGCTGGAGTGGGCAGAAAATCAGCTGCCGATGGTGTAGGGTGACTAACACATTTTTCATGGTCCGCTTTGTCATTTGTATGTCTAAGCAGTGGATGAGGTATGAGCTGTTGCAATTCTGATGTGATTCTGTTTTAGACATCTGAGGTGTACCTCTGTGTCCAAGCATGTTCTACAAAACAAGGCAGGGTGACCACATTGGTAGAGCTGTCTTGTGCCCAGGATACAGTTGTTCAAATTTGTGCCTGTGAGGTGTGAACTGTTCGATTAATGTGTTGTGACTGCAGATGACATGTTGACAGAGGAGCAAAATGAAATGGTAGAGTCTGCTGCCGAGATGTTGTATGGACTGATTCATGTGCGGTACATTTTGACTAGCAAGGGGTTGGGTGCAATGGTATGCCTTATAACTGAGGCTCTTCTATGTTAATTTGCTTTCAACACAGCAGTATGGATATGGCTGAATCATGATTCATCACAACAGGATCCCACATGCCAGAGCTTCTGACTTTGTGATGCTCTGGTGGTGTGCAGCTGGAAAAATGCAAGAATGTTGACTTTGGCAGGTGCCCACGAGTCTACTGCTCAGGTCAACCTTGTCTGCCAATGGGCCAGTCAGATATCCCACGGACAAGTACTGTAAAGATTTATTGCCCGAAGTGTGAAGACATTTACTATCCCAGGTCAAAGTACCAGGGCAGTATCCTCTCCCCTTGTTGTGTATTTGGGGTGTCTATTCAATTGAATAGCCATCATAGAGCCCTGAAAAAAATTGAATTTCAACTTTTAGGTTTTCCCTGAAAGAAAGCGATAGTGAGCTCTGGGGAGCAAGTGATACTGATAACCTCTCCGTCTGATGGAAGATACACATTTCTAGTTATGATTGTGTTGCTAAGAACAGGATCTATGTCTAAAGGATTCTAGGGGTATCTGCTTCCATTCTGATGGTCTTTATGGTAACATGGACTAGGTATAAGACTTTTGTTTTGGTGATTCACCTGATATCTCAGCATTTAAGACACCTTGTTTTCTCCCTGCAATGTTAAGGCAAAGACATTGCAAGAGCCTAACCTTCCATGCTACCATGCCAAAGGTACATTGCATCTGTGCTTGACATGGTTGTGATGCGGAGAGGGAATCTTTAGAGTGGTTATGTTGAGCCATAGAGAAAATGAGCTCTTTATGCAGACCTAATCTCATAACTGTGTTAGTTAGATGTCACTTGATGTGCAAGAGGAATATGCACCTTGTTTCAGCCACTCTAATTGTGTCCTGGTTGTTGAGGTCCTCTCTTGTCATGTTTCTTGACTACAGATACAGATATTGATGGAGCATACTTTGGGACAACGTTTCCTCATCTTTTTCTGATGACATATCCTTACATAAAACCAGCAAAGCCAACTCAAAGCTATGTCCCTAGAATTTTTGGCTTCAAAATTCACAAGAATGCCTGTTAGTTTTGATCAATATAGACCTTGGCAAGTGTTCACATTGCATTTGCTCTGTTGCCCTTCCTGTTACTGTAGCAAATGTAGTCATAGTTGGCAGCTGGTAGTAATGTCCACAGCTGTGCTCTCATTTACTGCTGAAACTTCAAAAGTGACTAAAGAAGTTTTAGCATCCTTTTGTTATGTGTTCAGACTTGGGAGTTGCGAGGATTTAGTCAGAGCTTGAACTGAGTTGGTTTGGGATGAGGTGTAAGTATGTAGGCAGGCATCTCAAGTACTTTGCAGATGCGGAGGTACTCATCTATGGATCAGAGTAGAATGTGGTGGAATAGATTGGTGTTGTAGATCCCAAGTCAGCAAAGGTGCCCTTCTTTTGCACTTGAGTATGCTAGTCCAGCAGCAGAAGATTGTCAATCACTCTGTTGAGGATGAATGAAAAGATTTCTTAGTATCCATGCAAATTGCACATTTGTGCTCCCCTTGCCACAGATCCAGATCTGAATTTTTTTCCTTCAATGTTTGAGGGATTTGTCAGTGAAGGCATTCATGGTCATGTCTTTTTGCTGTGTCTTGATCCTTGGGTCAAAGGACTGGGTTTGCATTCTGGAAACTTTCAATTGGTGTGTATGTATGTTGTCTTCTAGTGGTCACAAGTTTCTGCAAAGTTTTCACTTCCATTGTATTTTCTGCAAGATGTTTACATCTACTGACAAAGGAGGGAAGAAGGGACCTGGCTCTGTTGCACTCAGGAAGTGGAACAGGAGTATGTGACAGGGAGATGGGTGGCAGCTGGAGGAATGGTTTTGCGCCCTCCTAAAGATTTCAAATATCCCTCCTAGAGATTTCAACTATTGGAGACTTGAGTTGTTTTTGTTGGTTGGTAAACACTTTGTGAATGGATGAGAGGTTACCACTAGACAAAGAAGTGGAGCAGCTTTGTGTTAAGGGTCCATATATCCAACCCTTACATGCTGGTTCTTTCTTGGAAGAAGAGAACACTGCCCAACTTTTGTTATTACATCAGGCTGGGCCATGTCCAATGGGTTTCCATTGTTCTTGGGCATGCAATCTAAGCTCTTAACCTCAATTTCATACTTGAGAACAATGGAAGCCCCAGTATAATGTTTGAAATCACCAACTCTCAAATCCCTCAAACTTCAACCCTGTTGCCGCACAAGTTTGAAGTTTGAACATGCCAACCCCCAACCAAACTTCTATCCTAAAATCTTGAGTGGGATCCAATATTGGGCAGAATGCAAAGGGACCACGATCCTGAAATAGAAGGTCCAGAAGGGCTTCCATTATTGGAAGGCATGGAATCAATATTGGTTCACATTCGAGATTTTCAATTTGAGGTTTGGGTCACGTTGGTGTGTTCAAACTTGTAACACTAGGAATGAAGTTTGAGGGACTTTGCTATAAAATAGGCATGGATATTTCCTTCTTTGTTCAAATCTACCTTGGTACCATGACAGCTTCAACACCAATTATATTATTTACAAAAAAATGTTGGAATTTTCCAAAGAAATTTTTGTGTGAACGAAAATAGAGAGTCTTTCAGAATATCTTGTGGGAGGGGAGGGACAAGGGTTGGTCACTCTTTGCATCTTTTGGAAACCCCTTGTGTTCAGAGGTCTAATTTGGCTACATAATTATAAATGGAACAAATGTTGTTACTTACCCTTGTTTATTTATAAATACGGTAAAGTTAGGCCATTGATAAATATTTCAACTGATTTATATACACAAAAAATTCTTTAATTATGGTTTCAAATGCCTTATTCAATTTGGTATTTTGAAAACAATTGAATGGATTTACCAAATGTAAGAGATGGAATTTCTCAATGTGGTTTTGGTGAGCAAGCATGCAAAACTAGGTTTAAAAAGTATTCTCAACATTGCAATCCTTTATTTTCTTATATAAATGTAAAAAATTAAAATTAAAAATATTTTCATGTATCATTATAAGGTCATCATGCATTTTATTAAATTTATAATAAGTTGCATATCAAGTTTAAAAAATTTTAATATAAGAAAAATATGTAATAAATTTGTTTTAAACTAGCCAAGTAAATGTGCTAAAAATTAATTTTAAATCAATTTTTTGACAAAATATGATCTTTAAGTTGAACTTTCTAAAAATAATTAATACATTTGAATGTGTCATCAACTTCAAATTACCAAAAATCTAATTAAAATCTTACTTTCATTCACTTAAAATTAATTTGAGGTACTTACTTGCATTTTCATATATATATATATAATATTATATTATATTAAAATTTATTTTATGACTACTTTCACTAAAAAAAGAAGGATCACACATTGGCCTAATTTAATATGTTTGCACCTTTTGATAAATGTTTTTTAACACACACCAATGACTGAACATGTATAAGCACAAGATCAACTTAATTCGTGTATTATTATTTTTCAAAATTCCCTAATCATTCTTTCATATCAAGGTTTTGATGATATGAAAAAGTTGGGATTTATTTGGTATTTTTTAATAGAACAAAGATAGAGTCATTGCATGCACAAAAAACCTAAATAGTTCATTTTGATTATTTGTAACTATTGTCAAATTTTTGTCAACAAAAGGGAAATCATGATTTGGGAGGAAGTTCATCTGTAGAATTGCCCCACACACACACACATACATGAAGGGACATGATGTCCACATAAGTAAAAAAACTTGTTTCCAATGTTCACATGTAATTTGGGGATAATTAATATGGAAGCTCACTTTTAATGTTAACACCTAAGAACAATGGCTTGGAAGTTTCAAATTAAATTGAACATCAAGGTGTTCTAAACATTGAATTGTGCTCACATTATTTCTTCATTTAATTTTTGAAATTGTAATACAATGTCATAATTTTTATGACTGAAATGTGAACCAATGGAATCTTTATCCCTACAATGTGTTCTCAAATAGGTGTTTTTTTGGTCAACATAGATTCACATCCAATATCAAATGTTCACTGAACTAGTTCATCTAAATTCAACAATGAAACCAATTCTCTAACAAAAGCACAAGTTATGTGAAAAACGAAGGATTATTGGGTGAATTAATTTCTGAAATCAACTTCATTTCTTTGGTGAGTTGTCTCATCCTGCATATTCAACACATCAAGCAAATATATTATGTAGTATGAATTCATCTGTGTTGCAAATAAGTACATTTCTATTCCTGGTCAAGTAACGATGCACTTGAAATAGATTCACATTTTTGGGGCGTAACCTAAGTCATGTACAAGATTCCAAATTCATGCAATACACAACTTATGACAAGTAAACACAAAAATCCTTATTGATCGACAAAGGTATTAACCTTGTTGCAATGAGTGAAGAAATTGTAGGCTTTATGTGATGGGCACCAACATATTTGCCATGAACATGCCTAGATAAAGTTCATGCAAGAAAAGCTGTATGAAGGTTAGTTTAACAGTGTGTTTTATTTGTAGCATGCTCTTTTAATTGGTTTGAAATTATTGTTGAGCTTGTCTTTCTCCTATACCTTTAATGTAAGCAAAACCCATGCAACTCCATCATACTTTCTTCAACAAAATGATTATGAATCCACTAGGAATCAAGATGTTGTTCAAGGACAAATTATTGAAATGCAAGTAATTAATTTAACATGTCCATGACAACAATGAGAACAAAAAAAGATTGATTTCATGACTTATTAAAAAAAACTACTTTGGAATCTTAGTATAGATATCCTATGTTTATAATACAAAGTTTACGTGCATGTCCATTTAGACATAACATATTATAGACATCAATTATCAACAAAAAGACAACATAAAATAAAAGCCTCATACCACTGTCTGCAACCACAATTATCATTTAGACAATGTTGAACACAAGATGATATGCAATCACTTTGGCTCCCAATGTTGCAACGTTCATTTGTGATGCTTAAATTCATTCCACCTTGAGGCATAGAAAGCTGTTCACCCACTTCCTCATGACTTAAGATAATTTTCTTAGTCTCAAAACAAGAGCCAACTTGTTTCTATTAAGTTAAAAGGTTTTGCATGGTGATAGTGTATCCATTAAAACTATTAATGCTTTTTTAAATCAAAATTTGCAGATTCTAGCACCCATTTTAGTGTGTTGAAAATAGAAGAAATTACACAACCATTTGTGGTAGGACCTTCTTCATTTGTAGTAACTTGTTACAATATTTTTCAGTAATGTTATTAGTTAAGATATTCACAAGAACTTACTTTCATGTTGTTTTTGCAAGCATTTACACAAGCATCACATCTGCAATTCCATAAGCTAGAATTTTAGATCACTTACGTATCATGGGCATTGAATTTAATTTCTTATGCAAATAACACATTTAAAAATCAAAATTCACTAAATATTTTGAAATTTGACAATAAATGTTTTAATGTGATTTTATTCTAACCTGCAACATGGACAAGATTTTGCAATTTGATCATTTGTCTTTGTTGAATTCTCATTGTTTTTACAATTCAATTCAATGTGCATGTTGTCACGAATGACAATGGATGTAGTAGGTCCATTCCCTACATTTCGAATCACACAAGACCTTTGTTTGCCTTCCTCTCCATATGGCAAACTTGATAGTTGGGTGGGACTTATAGAAATTGTAAATCTCTGACCACCACAATGCTTAACACAAATGGTATTCTTGGGCCGAATAGTTGAAGATTTAGGAAGATTATTACATCTGCTATTTGGCCTAGGGGAAGGTGATCTTTGATTGCATCTAACTTGTGTTGTAGGTGATGTGAGGTGTATCAAATCAGATTGGCAACATGTCATTGTTTGTTCCCTTTGTCCAATTTCAAATGGTTATCCAAAAGGTCCCATTTCCGCACAACTTACAACTATTGATAAAAAAAAAAGCCTACCATTAGCTTTCTAACTCTTTTGTGTTGTGATTTGGAATTATGACTAGAGGGATGAAATGAGTTTGGAAATATATTTTAACAACTTTGTCAAACAAACTGTATGAATCCCATGACTTTGCTAATGATTCATCCGATTTTGCAATTCCTTTTTCCAAATTTGAAGATGACATGGTCTTTTAGTTTTATACATGCCACAATTGAATTTAGAATGATATAATAGAGAGGAAAGGAATACGTGACCACATATTAGTGGATAGTGACACTTCACAAGCTTTGTTGATCATATCAACATTACCAAAAGTTGTCATCATCCAAATACAAATCCTTTATAGAACTAAAACCAACTTCACATACACTCTAATTAGTAGATTCTTTTCCCTTTTGATAGTTCCCGCCTTTTCAACAAACATGAATGTGCTTCTTTTGTACTTCATGATGGTACTTTGTCAATCTTTAATTTATTATTTTCCTTTACATTAATGGGCTTTGGGATGATGGAAAGCTTGAACCTTCAAAAAAAAAAAAAAAAAAGTCCAAGAATGTAAGTAGCTTCTATGGAAAGTTTTTTGAATGCTCCTTGTGAAGTGAAACATGTTTCAAAACTAAAACATTTTTAACAAGGATCTTGAATTAGTGTTTTCTTCCCAACACTCCAACACAAAGATCAATTTATATTCTTGCTAAATTGTCTTAAATTGCTAGTCATCATTCATGGTGTACACAAATGGATTGGAGGCCTTCAAAAAAAACATTACCTCAATGTAGAATCCTATTCATTTATGAATGCATTATGTGGTTGTTCATAATGCAACACTTAGTTCAATTCACTTATGATGGTTGAAGCCACTTACTTGTGACATGTCATGCCTTGGGTGAGGTGGTTACACCTTTGGCTTTGTTCAATTGCGCGCGGCTACACAAGCCCTTTTACACCTACTTGTTTAACCATCCCTTCCATGGGATTCACATGCACCTTCCAAGTCCCTCGTCCTTTCAATTGAATGTTTTTCACAACCCTCCTCCCCTCTATTTTATAGGTTTTAAGGTGTGGCCATGAAATTTTTTAATTGGGTCTTTTTCATTTTTAAATTGGGTCTTTGTATTTATTTTTTTTCATTTTCTTTGGGTGAAGGTTAGGAAGGGTGACATGATGTTTTTGATATTTGGATGCTTGGTCATTTTGTGAACCCTATAGTTTCATAATTTTTTTAATTGGGTTATTCAAATAAGGATTATTTTCCTGATAAAATTTCATCCAGTGATTTGTTTCATTTCATTTATTTTATAAATATCCAATTTGGTCAATATAGGGCAAAATGGCAGGTCATTATGCGTTCAAAGGTGTTGTGAAGTTCCACAATGGTGTTGTTATTGATGTTGACAATGTTCCCATTATGCTTACCAAATTCAAAAATCATATCTAAGGAAAGGTTTGAAAAATTGTTTGAGGAAGCAATTTAAGTGTGTGAGACAATTTGAAATGATGAGTAAATGGAAAGAGAGCTTGGGAGATTTTTGGTTGAAAAATCATGAAAACATCACATCAAAAATATATTATTGCAATATGATTTAACACAAATGCTTAACATGTATCATATTTAGGTCCAAAGTTATGTAATTGTGGCCCAAATGTGTCTTATAATGTAGTTGATATGTGCACCACTCAATTTTTTCCCCCATATGTTGATTCTACTTGTTCAGGCACAATGTTGGGGTGACAAGATTTTCTTTTCCTTTTTTGTGATTGGGTTTATGTTTATTACTATAATTCATGGCTTTTACTTTTAGTTTATCTTTTCACATGGATGTCAAAGATCCATAATGTCCTGGCCCAAAATAAGTACACTAATAATGGAGGGCTTCACAAAGAGTAATTTCCCTCCTACGAACCAGCCGGGAGGAAAATTATGAATTGCTCAGGGATGAAGAGATTCTCCCACTTCCTTCATCAAGAGATTTCATTTTTCATCTCCACTCAGTTACTTTTCTTCATCCTGAAAATGGGCTGGGTGCATTAAGTTGGGTAACTCGCTGGGAGGAGGGAGTTCCTGAAATAACTCCCCTGTGCTCACCCCCTTGAGGGAGATTATTTCAGGAATTGCCTTCTCCCAGGGTGTTACCCTACACATTCAGACCTACACTTGATCTTGAACAACTTTTTTATTGGAGTATTTTGATGAAATTAATCTTTTGTGATAAAATGACCTTGGTGGCCCGTTCAAGCTCATTGACAACAAAATAAACATTACTTGTGAAGCTTACTCACACAAAACGGATAAATATGTGATAGAAATCAGATAGAGATACAATTAAGAAATTCTGAAAGTTATAAGACAATTCCCTGTAAGGATGCCGTTATCGTTAATATGAGAGGGTACATCAGGGCCATAGTGAACCAGCACCCACCAGCCCACCATGAAGGATGAATGGTAAGTGGTCAGAAAACAATTTTCTGTTGGGTTTCAGTTCCCTAGCTAACCATGGTGATTAGCTCAGTTACATTTTTTTCTACCTATCTTCTAACAATCCATAAGTGGGTTGTCAGATGTTCTTCATCCACAATTGAGTGAGAATGGGTTTCCAATAGAATGGTGCAGTGCTGGGTGCTGGGTCACATTATCTCGTAGATGGATGGTGCTCTGATAGGATTCTCTTTTCTATCCCCGTGCCATACCAGCTTGACTTTTTTTGTTTGCCCTTTCTCAATCCTGATCAGCTCTGATCTGCCCTGATCTCAGTTTTTTTTTTGCGACTTTATTTTCCCCCCGCCCCCT
>Ga0116227_10001774_pt1 | contig 48954 bp, 39 predicted proteins | sample S1TSphgellanicum_FD_89693 | JGI IMG/M metagenome (GOLD analysis project Ga0116227, IMG submission 89693) | Host-associated microbial communities from peat moss isolated from Minnesota, USA - S1T2_Fb - Sphagnum magellanicum MG | ecosystem: Host-associated > Plants > Peat moss > Unclassified... | reverse complement strand
TCTCCTTACTTTTTACTTTTTGGGAGACACCCCATTCCACCCTCTTCCATTACTGCTCAAATGGACCAGGTTGTGGACTTGGATTCCCCAGCCACTTGGGCTAGGGTCATTGTAGAAAGGGCTACTCTATTCAGGAGGGTTATGCACATGGCCATGGAAAACCTGTCCATTGCACAACATCGAGACACCTTATGGTATGCACACACACGAGGTGGCAGTTACAAACCTAAGGTGAGACAATTTGATGTTGGTGATTTTGTATATCTCCAGCGGCAACCAAATGATACTCTAGACACTTCTTCTGGTCGCACTATCTTGAGGATTAAAGCGATCAGGCCTTCAGGTGTGTTCGAGTTACAAGGAGCTGATGGACGCACAATTCATGATCATTCAAAAAATTGTGCGCCCTGCCACCTGTCGAACTTGGATCCTACCATCATCACGTTGACTTGGATTCCTCCACTTGATTATCCATGTCAGGTATGTCAGAGGATGGACGATGCTAATCAGATGTAGCTTTGTGACAACTATAATGGTGGATACCATCTCTTCTGCCTCAAGCCGAAGCTCACTCAAATTCTCGTCAGCAATTGGTACTGTTCATCATGTTCTCCTACAGCACCTTGATTCCTACTCAAACCATGCCATGCTTTTCCCGGCTCAGGTCTGGGGAGGGATACATGAGAATTTCATCTCAGCCTCACTTATGCATTGTATATATATGTGTGCATGCATCTCCTTTTAGTTGATTAATTTATACATTTGATTAGCTTTAATCTTTTTGTTTAGTAGGATTTACTACGTATTTACATCCTTACAACACCGTACGTCACGACACTACACGTCACGACACCATTGGATATTTTCATGTGATATTTATAGCCTTATTATTGTGTTTTTTATGTTGGGAAATTTTGGACAAATTTTGATTTGACAAATATGATTTCAACCTATACTAACATTTTTTTTTAATAAAAAATTGTGAGGTAGGTGGGTTGGTAATCATCCACAAAAGCATTTAGCCTAATTTGGCTACATGTCAAAACGGACATTAGAAAAGTTTAGGAACCATGCTATATAGTTTGGCAACAAGCTACAACCTATTGTCTGAATATGGAAACTTCAAATGTTTTTTCCTCATAATGTGGCAATAGTGGACCAAGTTTTTTGCCAAAAAGCTTTTGTTATTGTAGCAAGGCCCTTTTTTTGGTTGCCAAGTTGCAAAATTTCAGCCCAAAAAAATCATCATTGTATACAAAGGATTTTTCATGGAAAAAATGGCCCAAATTCACTATGCTTGATTTTTTTAAAAATTCAAATCACCAAATTTTTTATAATGAGTTCCAATAGGTAGTCCAAAATATTGAATGGTTTTTTTTTCTACTTTCATACCTAGCTTGTAGCCAAATTTTCCTAAATTAAGTTTAAGATGTTTGCCACCTTGCCTACATCACAAAATCATGTACAAAAAAATTGCTTATTAAAATGATTTGTAAAGTCAATTAAAGCGGGGACCAAAATTCTTAGGTTGGGGCCAAATAAAGGACGAAGTGAATAGAAGGGGATGAAAAAATTACAAATGAAATTAATTGGGATCAAATTGGTTTTTACACTAATTTTGGTGCAAAAACTAGTTTAATCCTTAGTTCATGTTTTTGCTTATGCGTGTTCATGTCTATGTGAAGGTGGGAGCTTGGATGAAAGCAAAACTGTCTTCAAGTTTTTTGCAACATTAAACTAACAAGGTGCAAGAACAATCATTTTTTTCCTTTTTGTTTTGAACTAGTATGAATGTTTGTAACATTTTGTAACTACATGCAATTGCACTTTTTTTTGGGTCTAATTTGTTTTTTTTCAAATTTTTTTAGTTAAAATTATTAAAATCAATCATAGATCATACCTTCACAATGTTAGAAAATATGGCAATGTTCGGTAGTGTTTTCAAACACATTTTTAGTTTGAACTCCATTGCTTGAATGAATGCTTAGAGGCAAGTGACTTCTTTTTTTGATTGTGAATTTAAAGAAGGTTCATTTGAAGGCCTAAACTTAGGATTAAAAATCCCAAGTAGAATTGAAATGTGAAGGACTTTTGTTTGAACATTTGTCTCCATCAATTTAAATCTATCTTGCCATTTTTGGTATGATTTTTGAATTCCATTTCTAACAATAGCAATTGGGGTTTGTTTTCACCAATTAGGGTCTAAGTACATAAATTTTGTTGTTTGATTCTTCAACCACAAGTCTAATGGTATGATTGTTTTGAATAAAATGACTTAAATTCATAAGATTTTGAAAAATAAATTAATCGCTAGGTAGATTAATAGGTAGCCACAATATAAAAGGATGTTGAAAAAAAAAATTAAAATCTACTCTATAACCAATTATGTTGTTATTAATGATCCCCATGTTAGCAACATTGAAAAGTTGAAAAAGATTGGTTTTCACAATCAGGATTGAGCACATCAATTAAGGCTTGTCTTCACCAACTTGAAGTTTGGTTATTTAATTTGATCTTTGAATACAAGAACAAGGGCTTCATTTTCACCAATCTAATTTCATATTTGAATATAGTAAAATTAAACTTTGGAAGCACCATTTCACATATTTGAAATATGGTGTAACCACTTGATCTTTAAATACAACAATTGGACTTTGTTCTCACCAATCAAGGATTGTCATGACTAATTTGAGGTCTAATTACATTAATTAGGGTTGTTTGGGTCATTTAAAGTCTACCTTATTTCACTTATTATCTATTTTGTCCATTTGAGTTTTGTTATGGCCATTTGAAGGTTGTTATAGCTCATTCAAGAGGGTTGTTATGGCCAACATAAGTTTATGATGATCAAGTAAAGATTTGTTTTACCCATTTGAATTTTTTTTAACTTCTAAAGCTTCATGGTAGTGTTTGGGTATTATTTCAACTTCAAATCTAGAATTCCATTTGTATTTGCTGTGAAATAAAAAAAATCCAAAAACTTTGTAACCTTTAACCAATTTGTGATAATTTTGGGACAAAATTGTGACAATTTGCTTTCAAGGGCTCTAGTGGTTTATATTGACATCTTATGGCCTCTTGATGTGTTTTAGTATGGTTTTAAGTAGAGGGTGAAAACACACTACAAGCGAAACTCTTTAAGCAAAAAAAAATACTTCTTTTACTATATTTTGTATTATTTTGGGGGTAATTTTTAAATTTTCATCTAGCGTTTTGAAAAACATATAAAATGGATTTTGATACAAATGCCTGTAAGATAATTCTTGTTATCTTTCAAATGAAAGTAATTTTTTAACAAAATGTTTTTTTCAACACATTTATGCTCGTTTGAATGAAAAACTTGTTTAAATGTTTTTTGTGAAATCACACAAATCAAACTTTTCAATTGTGATTGAAATGATACAATCAATTTGTATTCAATATATAATTAAGTACTTCATCAAGTTTTACAATCATTTTTAGAGTATATTTGCATTTTGTAATATATTGTGACAACATCTATTTTCTCACAAATATATTTTTAATATTTAATATTAATAAAAAATGTAATTTCCTTTGACAATTGCATCATTTGGTAATTGAATTACCTTATTTTGAATATAATTTATATAAATTTATTTTAATATTGGCTTGGTGGAAGTTGAAAGTTGTATAATTTCAAAAAATAATATTGTGACAAAATTGTGATAATTGTTTTTTAGGGGCCTTAATGATTTATATTGATTGCATATGGATTTTTAAAGCCTTTTGATGTGTTTGAATATTGTTTGAAATGTAAATCTTGGTCTTCATTTTTATTTGGTAGGACATCCAAAAACAAATCTAGTGATTTTATAATCTTGTGACAATCTTGTCATTGAACAAAATTGTAACTTGAAAAATATTATGCATTTTGTTGAGAGAGGTAAAGTAGATAATTTTTTCTTTTTATCACAAAAGAAAACAAGTAGCCATAAATAAGTTTTAATGTATTGAAAATAGAAACATTTTTTCATTTAATGATTAGCATGAGGATAATCTTTAATTTTATCACAATGATGTTGATTAATCACATATTAAATATGCATTTAGTAGATTTTTTTTGTTGAATTGTACATTTTTTTTCTTACTTTTTAGGTTGTCCAAACTTGTACAAATAGATAAAAGTAAATGAATTATTGAATATTCTCCATTTTCAACATGATGTAACTTTAAAATATACTTGTAACTTTTCAATGTTTAAATATTATAATAGAATACATCAAAGTTCTAATGAAAAATATATTTAAACTCAATTTGACTTGCTTTTTAACAATTTTTTATATATATTTTATCGTGCTTTCACCTTTTGGCATAATTAAAGGCAACAAATGGACATGCCACATTAAACATTTTCAAAAGGTAAAAAAAATCATTTATGGTAATTTACCCCACCCAAAGTACCAAGGCTACTTAATTTTCCTACACTATATGACTTGATACCACAAACCAACATTTATTCCAACATTTAATGCATGCCTTACATTTACATCTAGTGACAAGGCACATACAAAGGCAAAAATGTTGTAATCACAATCCAATGACTTTACCAGCACGACATGGGAAATGGTGGTTAACAACAAGGATTAAAAAAGGTTATACCCAAAGCAAATATAGAAGTTACCATACAAAAGGAAAGGTAGATGATGCTTATCAATTTCAAAGCAATTGTAAATCTAGGAGTTTTTACAAATGTAAAATTTAAAACAAAGGTTAAAGAAGTACCAAACCTATAACACAAGTCCCCCTCCCAACTATAATTAATTAGGTCCTCAATTTGGTTGCCAGTGATTTCATATGTGAACTCCAGATAAAGTTTATGTAGGAAGTTACTCATAACTATAACTAAGAACAAATGAATTTTTTTTTTAATGGAATCAAAATGTTTCATTTATCTTCTACATTTCCATTTCAACCCCCCAATTCCCCATTCCACTTGTATTATATACCTTACATGCATTTTGTTATATGATTGCAGTTCATTTAGGTTAGGTTCAAGCAATCTTGTGCCTCCCAAACCATTGCATCACAAACGATTTTTTCCCCATATGACCTAAATATTCAAAATATTCATTTATATGTTCCAAAAACTAATGTTAGTTTTTGTATGGGTCTAATTTGCACAATATGTTGACATCATGGAAGGAACCTAAATATGTATGTTGTCCATGTAAATGAACAATCCATGTTGGTTTAAGACCATCATGTTGTTCATATAATACATATTTTTTATGTTTGTTGAGTCATGACTTATGGGTGTCATTGTTTTAGGGCTTATGAATGTCAATGAAAATCTCATCAATTAACTTGACATAACCTTGGAACTTCAAGATATGCGTGTCAAGAGTAGTTCATTCTTTAGATGTAAACCATCAAATGTTATCACCTATGACCCTTTTAGTGTTGAATGCAATGAAAATTGTATCATCACAAACTACATTTTTTCTCTAGTTTCATGAAAATGCATCATACATGATTACATAATCATTTCTTATGTAATATGATGAATTATAGCAATCACTATTATATGCTCAATTTTATTAGCATGTCATAATATGAACCTCACCAATGGATCTTGCATGGGCATGGATGGTGAGGATGACTAATGTTGCTAGTTCATCAAATTTTGACAAATTGAAATTTGTTAAGGTTTCAAACAAACTTGGAATTGCTCCCCAAAAAAGGTTATGGAACACAAGAACAAAATGAAAAACCCTAGAATAACAAAAGAATAAAGTAAAATAAAAACACACCTCAAAAAACAAGAAAAAATGAAAACCCCTTTAAAAACAAGAAACCAAAATAAAAATTTAAAAGAACTCCTAAATGAAAATGAAAAAAATTCATAAGGTAAAATATAAATATATGAATAACCTTAAGGAAAAATAAAGTTAAATGAACCTCAACTGAATGAGGAAAAAGAATGGAATTCCCACAAATTCAAATGTGAAAATGAGAACTAGAGCAACCCACTTATTGTGTCTGAAGGAAACCTAAACATAATTCAATGTAGTCCATAGTGGAATCCCTAAAGTAGCATTGTAGTGCAAATGAGAAAAAAAGGGCCCAAACATGCAAACCCTAAAAAGTCCTTACACTTATGCCTTTATAAAAGAAAGTGTTAAAAAAGAAAGTTTCAAAGAAGTTGCTCAAGTGTGTCCTAAAACAAATTGTCAAAAAAAAAATTCAAATCTTATTTCACCCCTATTTTCATCATTGGTTTTTAGTTTTGTGATTTCAGTCCCAGTTATGGGGACTTTACAAATAATTGAAAATAGGGGATGAAATTGAAATTACAAGGGCTAGGACTTAATATGGGATTAAATAGAATTTTCAAATAATTTTATTAGGCCCCAACTTTTTTGGGGGTTCAAGCTTCTCTCTCTTTCAACCATTGGAGTACTCATATGCACCAAATTGAACCAATACCCACTAGCACACTATGACAAATGGATAAAAAATGGTTAATGAATAATTTTTTGTTGGATTCTAGTTCCCTAGCTAACCATCTTATGGATTAAAGGAAAATTAGTCCACAAAAGTTGTCCTTTACCTAGTCTCTAAAATTTTCCTATATATGGGATGTACTTCTTAATTAATGAATTACCAAGGTGAAACTATGTATTAATTCAAGTAAGGTTAATACATAATGAGTCACAAGGGGTATCTAGGGGAACCACAAAAAGGAAAATGGCAGCAATTGCATCACAAATTAATCAAAATCAAATAAATACATTTGGGGGTAGGAAGCACTAGCTAATGGTTTCATCACTAGCCCCAAAAATATCCATATGTAGCCAAACAATCCTAAAAGAGGTGTCCATACTACTCGTAGTACCTTGGCCATTTCAACACATGTCCATCGAATAATTAATTAATTAATTTTCAAAAAATTAATTTCAATAAACGGCATATTCTTAAATATTCACTATTATTTTTCGCAATATTTTTTATTTGTAAGAAATATTTTTAGAAAATTTCAAATTTTCTGAAAATAGTATAATTAGTGTCAAATTGGCCAAGGTACTATGGAGGTCCAAGCATGTTGAAGTATCTTACTCTTAAAATATTCATCATCAAAAATGTTATTTACATCTCTTAGCCCATATTGGAAAAAACATAATAAAAGATTTGACAATGTCTAAGGGATGATTATCATACAACAACCCTTATGGGTCCTAAAAAAAGGTTCAAAAATCAGTTTCAGTTCTAGGCTTAATGATATCACCAAGGAAAATAAAGTCCCAAGAGAGAAGGGCAGGAGGGACGCCATTAGCTTAGAAATAATTTGCTAGGGATTCACATGGGACAAGTTGTATTATTAAATGAAGGTAATGAGATTGGGAGTTGTTGGTTTATTGCCCACATTGGCCAAGTAACCAATTTTTGAAGTATATCCAAAGAATGGAAGGTCCCAATAGAGTTATTAGGGGACTTTGAATGCCATTCCCTTAAATCCCAAAGGAGCAAATAAACAAACCCTAGGAGTCATGCCTCTTGCCACCAATTTTGCCAGGAGGGCTTCAAAGGTCTAATCGTCGAAAGTCCTCCTTTTAGAGAGCTTGAGCCCTTATATGCCATAGTTCTAGTTGTGCAAGGAGTAACCTAGAACATCGGTGGCCAAGATGAAGAGGAAAGGCGCCAAGGGTTAACCCTAGTGAATAAACTTGGAAAGATGGAAAGGTTCATTGACATCCCCCCCTTAACCTTGACAACAAGTGTGAAAAACCAATACAAGGAGGAAACCCATTTGATCCATAGTTGATTGACCTTAAACTTTTCTAGGGCTTTAAACGAAAAGTCTCAATTAATTTTGTTAAAGGTTTTTTCAAAATCCAAAAAACCAAATCAAGCTCCAAGTTCATTACTTTCTACCACCAATTCCATTACTTCTTGGGCTTGAAAATTGTTGTCTAAGATGGCATATGCTAAATAACAAAGCCTATTTAATTGGGTCTAATGACATTATGGGAAAACAATTGAATTCTTCCAACTAGGAGCTTGGCTAAGAGCTTATAGATATTTCCTAAAAAAATGATGAGACACTAATTCCCAATCTTGGAATGTTCACCAAATTTAATAATAAAAGTTATTGAGGTTTAGGGTTTAAGGTTTATAAACCCTATTAAAATAACTTAATTTTGAGGTTCTACCCAAAAAAAACATAACATGGAAGGTTGCCAACAAATAAAGGGCCAAGACCTCACTGTTAATTTGAAAGAATTATGTAGTCAACCCATTCACTCATGGGGCCTTCCCTTTTGGCAACAATGCAATTGTTTAATTGACCTCCTTTAGCACCATTTCCTTAACTAGCCCTTGGTTCATTGATTTAATGACCGAGGAAAGGACACTTTCCCAACAAGTAGTTTGGGTTGTAAAAGTTTCATCACTAGGGTCACTGGCTTTGTAAAGATTTGTGTAAAGTTGGTTGATGGATGTTGAAAGGCTAGCTTGGCCGGGTAATGGAGATATCATTGGCCACTACTTCTTTTATAAGAGTCTTCTTTCTCCCAATGCAATGGAAGTCAAAAAACATTTCGGAGCATGAATTCTCATACCTCATCCAACTTGTTGATGAATTATGAAAGGAGTGTTCCATAGAAGCTTGGAGGATCTTAACTAGCTTAACTTGCAAACTAGAAAAAATGCTTCTAATGTTAGGGTTTGTGGGCTTTCTTTAGAGTTGAATTTTTGCAAGGGAATTTTTTTTCTTTTGTAGGCATCTCACTAAGGTTCTTTTTGCCTTCTTCAATTCCTTTGTCATGGATGCATTGCACCTAGTGACCGTACCAATAACTACCTCTAGTTAATCAACTCATCCTTCGTCGTGAATGAAGGTTTTTTCCCCTCCCCTTTCCAAGCTTGGAACATTTTGTTTTTTTCTTCTATTTTCCCAGCAAGGTTATTCAAGGTATTGTTGTGTGGAACTGGAGGTCCTTTACTGGAATTATATTATTCACACGAGGAAAAAGTGGTTGGAAAGTATTTGTGTAACAAATTTTTAATTTTAGGGTTTGGATGTGAATGGGGAAAAGTCTTAAGGTTTTTAAGAAGAATGTTTTTTCATGTTTTTGGCTGGGGTGTTTATGCATGACAGCGATGGAAACAAGGAAAAGGAGTGATGGAAATGTGATGGTGTTTATGGCTTTTGTGTTTTTGTGTCATTTTTTTATATTTGGGATGAGTGAGTTGGAGTGGATATTATTAGATGCAAGGGAGCTGCCAAGCAATGGGGAGTCGGTAGAATTTTCATTGTGGAGCTAAAGAAAGAAGAACAGGAAGGCAAATAAGTGGGGAAGGGGGATTTTATTTTTTTTGGGTTTTTCTTTTAATGATGGAAAGGATAAAAGAAAGAGGAAAAAGGCTAGAATTTTGGGTTGAAACAAAAGTACTAAATAATCCACTATGCCATTTATTTTGATAAACAAGAATTTTGTCTAAGAGGTGGATTTGAAGGTTGATTACAAGGGGGATGATGAAGATCTTAGGGGTTTCAAGAGCAATCTATAATCTTCTCAATGTGTGTGTGTCGGGTCGATCTGTGTGTGAATGTTGTTGATCTGCATATCATGAAAAAACACCCTAATTACTAGGAACTCCGAAAAATAGTTACATTCCATCAAATTTTACAAGGTGGATCATGAAAGGGGGTTATGATTCTTTGTAAGACTTGTGAAGCAATTAATGGGGAGTTGAAGTGTGTTATTTCTTTTTTTTATGTATGTTCAATTTGAGGGGTGGTGTTATGAATAATGGTTTATGCAATCTATTTGGACTCAAAGGGTTTATATTATAAAGTGTAACCTTGGACTTTGGTTCTTCTGGAAGTTTAATGTTGTTCTAGGGGTTTATGTGGTCTAAAATAATTGAGAAGAACAGGAAGGCTAGTGGGCTCAAAAGAAAGAGATATGAAAGGTCTTACCTTTTATAAACCTCAAGCCTTTCATTATTGATGATAGCAAAAATTTAGGTGGTTTCTAACTTAAAGCCAGTGGGTAATTTTGAGATAGGCTCTACCATTTAATATATGTGTTCCTTGTTTTGATTATTGTGTGCCTTAGTTTTTTGTCACATTTGAACCAAAACAATAATTTCAAATATGCCCCCCTTTATGTTGAGCTCTTATGAAACCAAAACTTTGTCAATTCTAGAGAAAGTTGAGGTGTGTCTAAATTAGCCATTGTCAAAGGTGTATGTCTTTTTCAACATCTTTCCAAAGTTTTTTAATTCTCAAGCATCAACAAGGCCATATTCAAAGGTGAGATGGTGCCAAGAAATGGTTTCCCTTTTTCTTAAAAAGTCGTTGGCTAATGCTTATGATCTAATCCACCTTTACCAAATGGTTAAAATCACCCCCCACAATGTAATGGGTGGCTTCAATATATAGCCATGGACCTAATAGCCTTGTCGTGGTGAAGGTAGGCAACTATTAAATAAGAAACAAGTAAATTCCAAAATAAGAAAACAAATGGATCATGGGTTACCCTTTGGAAGGCAAACTTGTCTTTTATCTAGAAAAACTAACCTACTTTAGAAACATAAAAAACACACAAAAATGAAAAGGGGGGGTTGGAAGGAATTACCTTCCAAACTTCAAACAACATCTTTTTATGGTTAAAATATCTATTTTAATGTTTTATTAGTGTGGATAAAGTTGTTGGCCTCTTCTGAACTCCTTACAAGTATGAAGTTACCGTTTTGCATCAACTAAATGATTGGTTGCCCTTAAAAAAAAACCCTTCTTTGTCAACAAGATGTGGGTTGGACCAACAAACTTCATTGAGTTGTTTAACATATTGAGTTGTTCAACTTGTTTAAGCCCGTTCATTTTAATTTCTCTTTCTTTTTCATATTTAAAAATGAGTTACACATTTTTAAATTGTGCATTTGAAACCTTCCCTTTCTAAGTTTGAACACCAATACCATTTAAATTGGAAATCTTTGTTGAAATTTGATTTTAGTGGTATCTTCAAATGTTTTTTAATAACTCAATGGAAATGTGAGCTTTTAATTCAACCTTGGTGGAGACCACGATCCATTGATCCTTCATGTCATCATCCAACCTAATATTAATAGGTAAGCTAGGAATATTTGTCAATTTGCAACAAATAAATATTTTAATTGTGCCCTCTAAGATATTATTAAGGACATGCCATAAATGTGTTTTGAATTCTTGGGAATCAAGTAATGGGTTGATGTTTAAAGCTTCAAAAAATGAAGGGTTTAAAGTGGAGTAGTTTAGCCTTCTCTTACTTGAATATGAATGATGCATCAAAGTAAGATGAAAGTCAATGGATGCCTCCTTTCCTCCCTACACCTTTGGTTAGAAAAACCTTTCTTTCTTCTTCTAAATTTTTTCTTTCCCTTGAAAACCTTCCATTCTAGAATGTATTGGGTCCAAGGTTGGTTCCTCACCTTGCTAGAGAGTTGAGCTTGGCTCCTTTTCATCCAATTGTAATTGAGTTATTTAAAAGTTACAATTTCTAATTTATTTGAATTCTATTTTTAAAATCCAAAGACAAGTCAAAAAATAATTTTTTGATTCTAAAATGTTTAAGAATCTTGCTAAGATCAAGTTAGCTACCAATTAGCTTCCCTTTCCTTGTTGCCAAGGTGATTGTGGGCAAAAGTGCAAATTTGGTTTCAATTCCAAACTCCTTGCTAGCATCACAAAATTTAAATTCTTGGGTGACATGTAAGGGCATCGCCATGCTTTTTCCACTAAACATGTTTGGTTCCCACTCCCTATCAATAGCTTGTGATCCAATAAGATCTTCATTTGTAGGTGAGGTTTTAGCCCCTTTGTTCGCCCTTCATTTTGTTTCGTCATTACAAAGTCTAAGGTTTTTTTCTTTAACTTAGTGGGTTTGGAAGTCTTAAGACTTAAGGGATTTTGGGTATGTTGTGAAGGTAGGCAACCTAGGCCTCCATTTTAACTCTCTTAGCTTTTTTCCACAAAGAATTTTACTTCAACACCCAAGTTTTTTTAGCCCCTTTAACTTGGACCCCATAGCCACTTTATCCTTCCAAGTGGTTGGCAAGGTTTGGTCTACATTAGGTGAATTGAATCCTTCCCAAACCAATGCCTTGTGTGTTGTGCAAACCCTAGCAAAATGGCCAAAGTTCTAGCACCGCCTACACTATGATATGCCCTTCCACATAAGTGGAATGAGCCTCATGTTGAGACGACTTTAATGAGGCATTAGGTGGCATAAGTGTTATGCTAGTAATGGTTTTATGAGGTTAAAGAGTTGGGTGGAACTTGGGTTCATGAGTCTAGGATGGTTAAAGTGGCAAGCTTAGCCTTGCGTTGGCCAAGAGGATGATTGGGGGTTGTCTTCGGGACCATAGTGTGGGGCAATATCCCTTTAAAACCCTCAATGGACGATTGAATGTTGTCCTGGACTAACCCAAAGGGGTTAGTTCATTAAAGCACTTAGGATGACTAGGAGTTGGTCTTATAAAGTTTTGAGGTTGTTGGGAGAGGGTTGGCCTTAGGACAACTTAGTGTTGTTTTAATTTTAATCTTGTTGGGCCGATTTGGAGAGTTGGTTTCAAGGGGCCTTGGGAACAAAAGGCTTTTCGAGTGGCTCCAAGTTAGACTAGGATTTAATATTGTTAACACATTTAACAAGATTAAGTAGAGAGTTTGAGTTTGTTTTAAGTGGTTGAAACATTTGGATTAACAAGTGTGTCATGGGGTGTGCAGGTAACTAGGAGTTAAAGAAGCGATGTGAGGAGCTTGGTGTGGCATGTGGAATGCAAGATGACAAGTAGAAAAAGGTTTTACACATTGGTTCAAAAGCCCTAAATAAATTATTTTCTATGAGATTATGATCCCTAGGATTATTCCTTCAAGTGAAGGAATTTTGATGTTAATTTCTTTAGGTTGGCCATTTCTATCATAATCATTTGTCCCTTGGGCCATTTGATGTAAAAATCCAACACCTCTAGTTCCAAAACCTCCCCTATTTTGCTTGCCATATGCGTGAAGGGTTTTGTGTTGTAAGAGGTTTTGTTGAAGTTTAGAAATTGTATATTGATTACGTGTGACAATTACAAGCCTACCCCTCTAGTAGGCTAGATCAAAATGAGGCTAATATTTGTAGAAAATAAAAGGCATGCACTCCATTTTATAATGGTTATCTTATGGACCTCCTTGGTGCGCTTCTTTTTTGTGAAGGAAACTTCAAAAAAACCTTGAGTAAGGAGCTTGAATTAATCAATTGAATCATGCATGTGCAATTTCAAGCAATCCTAGAGGAATTTGTGCAAGGGTTTGTTGCCCCTTAATGACCTACCAATCACTTTCATTCAAGCATGTTTGAAGGTAGTGCATTGCAAATCAGATGCCCAAGCTTCTAGGAAGTTAATGTTGAGCTCCAGATCCATGTCAACCAATGATGTGTCTTGAGGATTTTCTTTGATGAAGGTCACAGCAAAAATGTGTGTCATCTAAGCTTGCAACTAGGAAGCGGAGCATGTGAATCATATAAACTGGGTATCCAATATGGCACTATGGTGGGTGATATCTTTCACTTTGGCCTCATTGATCCATGACTTCTTTAATGTTATGTATTACATAATGAAAGTCCTTTTAAACACTCAAAGACCATTTATGTCTTTACGAGTAATAGTCACTATCCAAATCCATAGTAGAAAAAAACTTTGAAAAGGGTTAAAAGTTGCTCATATATGTTAAATTTAAATCGTCAAATTTGAGGTTTATATGATGGTGACATGTGGCATCTAGGTAGCTAGGTTTGTTTAATCAAGGTAGGTAGGTAGATGAGTAAGCCTAAATAGGAAGATAAGTAGGCCTAGGCTAATTAGGTAGGTTAAGGATATCCTATTTTTATTTTGGGTTTAACTTTTAAAGTTGAACTTCTTTTATTGGTTCATCCCAAAAGGCATTTGCATTTGTAGTGGATTTAATTTAGAAAAGTGAAAGGTATGACAAAAAAAATGAGATAACCATTTTAGTTGCAAGCATAACTAATCTAATTACAACTATTATTTAATATATATGTTATATTAACCTAGTTTACTTACAAGAAATACTAATTATTATAGGTAATAATATTAATATGATTATATGATTATAGTTATTATTTAATAATAATAATAATAATAATAATAATAATAATAAATCTAATATTACCATATTATATATATATAAATAAAATAATTTAAAATAATTTAAAATATTGATTATTATAAATAATATTATTTAAGTATTTATTATTATTCTGATATTATTATTATTATAATATTTAGTTACATAGCTTGGGCTAATAGCTAACTAGCTAGGTACTTAACCTACTCTAGCCCAAATTACTTGATTAACCTAGTTAGGTACCTTAAGATAAGTTAAGCTAGCTAGTGTAGGCCTAGGTATATTAACATATATAGCTAGCAATTAGAGGTTTAAGGTATTTAGAGGTTAGGTAGTGTGACCTATCAACCGTAGGTATTTTAACATAATTAAACATATTAGAAATATTTCCAACTAATTAGTTTAGCCATCATTATTTTAGCCTTTTAGATAGTTTAACCATCATTAGTGTAGCTTCCTAGTTAGTTTAACCATAATTAATTGAGCTTAAGTTAGTTTGGATTAAATTTTATCTAAGTTAGCATGGATTTAATTTTACTATTAAAAATATAATACTATTATACATAGCCTATGTAAATATATTGGATATATTAAATTAAGTATGTATTAGGTTAGGTTGTTATTTTTATAATATGTGTTCATTTTGTACACCATTAATTGCATGTTGGTTGAACATAGAACCATATGGTTCAAAAATTATAGATTATCAATTTTGTAATCGCAAGCATAACTAATTTAGTTACAATTGACAACTAGTCACACATAGTTGCATGGTGACTAGTTGCAAATGATAGAATTTCTTCTTGTGTATAAGTTTTTATTTCTACTTATTAGTGTGAACCCATGCTGGGCGATCACTTGATGTGGAGGGTGAGAACTATTGGTTTTAGTTTTGATGGTAAGAGTAAACAAGGCTAGATCAAGGTATGTTAAGGCCTAATTAAAGTACATGATGGTTGTAATCAAAGATTCAAATCATGTTTTGGAAGACAAATTTGAATTATTCTTTTTCCTTGCGTAAATTTTGGGAGATATTGGGAATTGAGAATAGAGTGTAAAGGAAGAACTTGAGATACACAATTTTGGAAATAATTTTGTGTTACATTATTTTTACATGTAATTTTCTGTTTTGAAACATGAAAAACATTTGATGCATTTTATTGTGTTTTGATGAGAAATTGTGTGTAGAAAATACACAATTGTTGGTGCAACCATGAATTATATAAGTTTTTGTACAATTCAGAAATATATGTTCTAGAATACAAGTTTTTAGTAAAGAAGTGTTGTAGAAAATCAAACTTATCATTTGGTTTGCTTTTGGATCTGATTTTTGGAATCTTATGTTTGAAATCAAATTTGGAATCAAAACCTAAGTTTTTGAAGAAACTTAGAACTAGGGCTAATTAGTAGTTAACCTTTGGTTCCAATGATGGGTTACGTGCAAGTGGATTTGAATTGGGTTTGATTTTAAAACTTGAACCAATTTTTTTTGGAAAGAATTGGACCCCTGAATTGGATTCCTAGTTCTATTTATGTGTGGATTAGAAACTCAAAGCACCATTCCTAATTTATTTTTTAGAACCAAAACCATAGATTCTTCATTAAAATAAAAACCCATACAACACTGGTGTGAATTAGTGTTGGCTGATTCTTGATATTGAGATGTTGCCCATCATTTTTCGTTTTATTTTTAGCTTTAAGATTGATGAAGTTTTTAGAACAATTTTTTGGATTTATTGAACCTTCAATTTTGGAGCCTTCCCAAAAAATATTAAAGCACGATCCAATTTAAGACTAGGCTCAACTCTATTTACAGTTCACTCAATCAAAATTTTAAAAATATTTATAATATTAGTTTTGACTAGCTAGTGCACAAGGCTCAAGATTAAAAAATGTGTATTAATTGCTATGTATAATCAATTAAAATTCATAACTTGTCAAAAGAAAGAAGAAACCTAGGCTTTACTATTGCCTTCTTAAAAGACTTGTATTTATATTGCTAAATAATTAGAATCTTGTTAAAAAGAAAATAAGTTGATCAAGGTTTGGGTTTTAGTTTCAACAAGAAGCTAGGTGCATGGTCCGCATCTAAATATTATTTCAACAAAATTTTGAACTTTTGATTTGAATCTCCAAAATGTAACCAAGAACTTGGACCTAAACTTGCTAACATTATTAGTGCAAACTTCCTCCTACTCCTATAATCACCTGGTTATCTAACCTATGATGAGGCTTATGAAAAAGTTTGCCTTGGCTTTGAAGGCCCATGGGTGAGGGGCATTCCCAAAATGGAGGCCAACACAACTAGGCCTCATCCTGATGCCCTTTATTTTGGGAATGCTTTGACTCGTGGGCTTTACCCAACACAAAAAATAATGTAAGGCATTTAGACAAACTTGGCCATTGGGAAAGCTAGCATAGCATCCAAGGAATGCTATGGGTAAGCAAGATGAATAAGCTATCAAATGTTCTATTGTCAAGCTCTAGAATTTTCCACCATAGAGAGAGCACACCTAACGTCCTTCCATTTGAAATGAACTCAATTTCCAAGCAACAATGACCATAAAATTGGGTTATACTAACTACCTATTCAAAACATTGAGCTTAACATTTATGTAGTTGAGCGCCTTGTCCTTTAACAATACCAAGTCAGGTGTTGTATTGAACTAGTACTTAGTGTCTGCCCTTTTGAAGTCTCTCATACATATAGATAAACAGGTAGCAAAATACAACCTAGTGTCTACCTTCTGCTATTTATCCCTAACATTACATTTGCCGATAGTTAGGTAAGAGGGGAAGAAGGTCTGGGGGGGGGAGGGGATAGGTAGTTTGTACCCCAAGTAAAGATCATTTGCTTAAATAATTTGTGGGGTCCCTCAACTAATTGGAAGTTGGGATGTTTGTTTCAATGCTGCTGGCTATATAGGACATAAGCACTCAAGAGAAATTTCCTAGTGTAATTGGAGGGCACCTTTATTCACAATAGTAATGTGTCCTCAAAAATAATAGGAGGCACCTTAGTGCACGCCCACCACTGCTCAGTATAGGACCCTGCACATTAAAATTCGATATTGCTGGTGTGGCTCAGGAAAATGGTTTTTCTCCAGCATATTTTCTCAGTATGCTGAGGCTGGTAAAAATCGCAGCAAAGCTCTGAACCTGCTGGAGAGAAGAGTGTAATAAATATGATCTGACTGCTGCTCCCTGTTTTTGATTGGCCATCCAGGTGGTTTGCTAGTAGTAGTTCCCACCTATTTGCAAAAAAGTAAATAACTAAACTTGGATGTGAGAAATATTTTGGCAGGTTCACATACAGAGCACTGGTGGAGATGCTCTTAAAGAGTCTAAGAGAGGAATGCCTCTTGTACACGTAAGGTACCTTTCACTCCTACCACCTCATGATCTACATATGTTTAGGCTTACCATAACATTCACTTTGTGCTTTACAATGCCGAAGACCCATCCATGGGTGAAAGACATTCTCAAAATACAAGGCAAGGCCAGACTCAGTTAGCACCTTGTTGTAGGCACCCCCATTAACTTTTGAAATGCCCCCAACCTTGGGTCCTGACCTTATGCACAACAACCTCGGTTGAAAATTACCATATAATTTTGGGCACTTTCCTGAGTGCAATTTATTGCTCCGTGATGTTGGCATGGAAGGTTTCATGTAATTTCCCCTGCTCCATGCTGGTGAGGAAGGAAGGAAGGTTTCACGTAATTTCCCTTGCTCCAGTGGTGCAGAAGGAAGGTTTCACGTAAGTTCCCTTGCTCTGTGGTGGTAAAGGTTTTCACATAATTTCACTTAGCTCCATCGTAGTGTGAAAGGAAGGAGGGAAGGTTTTGTGTAATTTCCTTTGCTACAAGGTGGGGGGAAAGTTTCACGTCATTTCTCTTAGTGGAGTGCAGCGGGTGTTGTTGTTGGGGTGCAACTTCTTCCTCCATTCCTTTGAATGAATGCATCGCAGCTGAGCTGAACAAATAAATGATTTGTTATTTGATTGTTAGTTGGTTTGTTCAGGGGCGGAGGAAGGCCCTGCTGCTGCTGCTGCTGTCAGAGCATTATGCTTTGGACACAGGTTTGCTATGCCCTGGCAGGAGGGCCTTCCCCTAGGCTACAACATAAAAAGGGTTTTCAGGAGGGAGGGTTTCTTTCTGCACATGACTTTTCGGGCAATCTTATTATTATATTGCTTGCAGAAGAAAGCCTTCTTGAGAAAAATGCAAGCCAATTTTGACATAAATTCTGGCTTTTAAGAAACCAGAAGCTCTAATTTTAGATTTTAGTGGAATCTGCCCTCAAAGTTTCCTTTATATGAGGTAAAGCATTCTGCAACTAGTGTGCCTTTGGGTCTTGGCCTATTGGCCTCGCCCTAAGGGCTCATTAGGATGCAGAATGTACCCTAGGGGGAGGTGCCTTATCTAGTACAGTAGGTAAGTAGATGGTTTATACTAGTGTTGGGCTGGTACTCCGTTTGGAGTGTACCTAGTTTGGTGAGTTTAAACCATTGGGTTTGGTTAGCAAAAATCAAATCAAAAATTGAATCTGACCTTTAGAATCAAAAGCAGATTATTTTAAGAATTGAGCTCAATTCTTAAAATAATCTAAACCTGAAACTGGATTACCAGTTCCATTTATGTGTGCGAACAAAATTTAAACCATTCCAACTTATTTTTTAGAACTAGAATTGGAGGTTCTTCATAAAAGTAAAGAACAACCCAACACTCTAGATTATAGCGGTGTTGTGAGGGCATTTGATTTGTAGGGTCAAACTTGGGAGATTCAAGTTCAAGTTCCTGGGATTGGGATTCAAGTTGAGACTCTGAAAAATTAGTCTTTTGCTAGATTTGGAACCAAAACTAAAAACCATGAAAAAACATTCTTAAAAAAGAGAGTCAAAATGTTCAGTAAATAAATTGATTATTTAAAAAAAAAGTTAATAAATTGACTGAAATTTTTAGTTAAATATTAATTTTAATTGCTGAACTTCATACTTACATATACTTCTATTTTTAATTTACTAAAAAAATCTATTATATCCATACCATAATCTTTAAACATTGGGAAGTGTGTAGAATGTAACATGAAACTGAAACTCAATTTTTGAAAGAAGCTCAAAAGACTCTTAAATTTGCAATAATGTGCTAAAAAGACTAGAAATTAGAAAGAATCAGCTCAAACCTCCAAATATTTATTTACTGGTTTTATTGTCTAACAACTTCTCAATTTACACTAGAACTATTTTCACTTCTCTTGTGCATTGTGAGAGAGAGAGAGAGAAGAGAGAGAAGAGAGAGAATGCTGAAAGAGAGGGCTTTGAGAGAGAGAGAGAGAGAGAGGACAATGGAGCTGATCTGCGACAAGTTAGTTGAGAATCATTGACACCCATTGTTGCAAAATGGGAGATCAAAACAACTTTGCACTCAACTTCCCAGATGCTGCTGCAGCAGCAGTAGTAGTTACTGTTGCAGCATTGATGTGTAAAGTTGTTGTGTGTTGTAGAGATTCTGAATCTCTCTCATGGGTTGTCATAGTAGTAGTAGTAGTAGTTCTGCATTGCACTGATCAGCTGTGTGTCTCATGTTCTCTACAAGTCTCAAAGCTCAAAGTTTTGGTAACAACCAACGCAGGTGTAATCTGTTTGTGTCTGAAGACCGATTGAGAAGAAGATCAAGGGGGGACTCCATTTGTGAGCTCTGCAGAATATGGGAGAGGATCATGTGCATCATCGCCGTTCCTGGTAAGAATCAGACCGTCGTGTGTGTGTGTGTGTGTGTATGTATCTGTCTGCAACAGTAGCTTTTGCTTTGCGCTCTCAAATGCGATCTTCAAAACTAAAAGCCTTGCACACTGTGAGAGCTTTGTAACCATTCCATGAACTTGTACTCCTGTTGTTCATGGCTTGTTGCTCAAGGACATTCAAGGATTTGCTGCTGGTGGTGTTGACTAATGTGAGTTTTTGGTTGTGAAGGTCTGTGGAAGATGATGATGGGCTAGGACTTGAGGCTACTGGGAAGCTCATGGGTGAGGAGAAGATTATGACTTCCAAGAGGACATGTGTGATGGAGGAAAAGCTTGGACCAGAACGAGTCCGCAGGCATGTCTACTTAGTGATTCCTATTGGGTTGCTGCATGAGCTAAATCTCCTGAATGCTCAAGTTTGCAATGTTTATTTGTTTGTTTGTTACCCATATTCACATGGGTGGTGGTTTCTCAAAATCATGTCTGCAGTCTGCAGGACACTCTCTAGACTTGCTTTTATGGGTTCTTTGCAAACAGCAACAGTGCAAAAGGATGATGATGATAAGAGTACATTGCACCTAGAAGAGTACATAGTACACAGTACACCTTGGACCTGCCCATTGACAGAGTGTCCCCACTGGGTGGATCATGATTCTTTAGGTATTGGCTGAATCAAGAAGCTCCAGGGAAGCTCAAATGTGAGGTGACAAGCAATCTGGAGAATGCAGTACCTGCTATTCTGAGAGGAAATGATTGGAAACTGGCATGGATCTTACCCTATCTACTGCCACAAGCGTTTCTGAACTTCATCCTCCCAGCTGGCTTCCCAGGTACTTCTACAGTCCAAGCTCCCATTATAGCAGATCATAGACTTGTGAGTTAGCATTGTAGATCTCATCCCTGGAGATGCTGTTTTGGAATGTGATTTTGCGGTTGACAATTTGAGAAAGTCAGCCTGGCCCCAGTTTCACATTGCTGTGCACTTCATGTTTTTTTCTTCAATGAGGAATGAAGAAAAGAAAAATTATGTGGGAAATGCAAATGTGCAGGTTCTGTGTCAGATGACTACATCTATTACATGTTGTGGCAGTTCCCTTCCCTTGTCACCGGCTGGGCATCCAACACCATTGTCACTTCCAGCCTCCTCAAGGTCAAATTGACAATCCTAAATTTGCCTGACTGAATTATCAAGGCCACAGTAGTTTGGAAGATTTTTCTGCAAATTGTGGGAATTGTGCAATTAGGGTAATGCATTGTTGTTGTAAGATCTCTCACTTACATGCAAGAATGCAGTGCAAGCTATCCATCAAGCTTTGCAGAAACTGTTTGTACATAGTTTTCAAGCTTCTTGGCAATGAGATTTACTGCAATGGTATTTTCTTGTTTTGTGTTCAAAGCAGGCACTCGGCATTGGTGCAGATCCAGCAACTGCAGGTGGTGCTACTGCAGCTATCAAGTGAGTATAAGACCTTGTCACATGGCATAAATTTATCAACATCCCTGAAAATCTGCTGGCCAGTCTTCTTTCTCATTGAATATACTCTTGAGAATTTCCTGTATTATTCATCACACTCATATTGTTGTTGTTGTCATTGCATCTGGTGCAGATGGATAACAAAAGATGGATTAGGAGCGCTTGGGCGTATATTCATTGGTATGGCTTAGACTTTGTATACAACTCTTTTGGTAAAATCTATTAAGGCAGCTTCTGAGTCCTTGGCATATTGAAGTTTGCACTAGGTTTAGGGTTCTTGCCTGGAAGCTGGTTTCTGTCATTGAAATTCAGCTCAGCCCCAGACGTAAGTATGATTCTGTAGAACCAAGTTTTTGCAAAGTTGTGAAGAGAGAAAGAAATCTTGAAAGAATCTTAATGTTTTGCAAGACAAGAAGTACACACACATGTTCTTCTTCTGCTTGTTAATGTGCACTGGGATGTGTCCATTCTTAGTTATACACAAAAGGTTTTAGGTCACCCATTTTGTGCATGCTGTTTTTGGCTGGGTGCACAGGCGGCCGTTTTGGGAGCCTTTTTGATGAGGATCCAAAGCAGTGGGGCATGTATGGAGATATATTGTCCAGTTTTGGCAGGTTTAGCCTTACTGTAATTGCCTCATTTCATCCTGGATCCTCCTTTTGCACCTGCTTACCATTCTTGAGAATTCTGACTCAAGAACTGTGATGACACTCTCAGCATTGGCCAAAATACTAAGATGTTCAAAGCTTATTTTTTTATTGGGTGCTGATGATACCTCTAGGAAGCCCTTCTTACTGTTGGGTCAATAAGGTGGTGTTGTGTCTTGCCAATGATGTCAGTAGTTTCAACAGGTCTGTTTTTTGAGGACCAACATATTTGTAGCTTATGGATGGAAATTGAGCATTCTCATGCATACTTTAGTGATCACTGTCAGGTTGGGTTCTCAGAGTTGTGGTCCTTATTTAAAATCTTGATTTGGAAATGCAGTCCAAATTCCATCATGTGATATTATGCTCCAGGCATTTAATTTCAAGCCTTTTGGAAAATTGCAGTGTACTTGACCTGCTCACACCTGTCTTTCCTCAAAGGTTTTTGGTGCTGGCTTCCCTTGGTTATTTGTTGCAGGTAATTTTTTTTGCTTTCTCTCTCGGTACATGCAGCCTTGACAGCACAAGCCAAACTTAGTTGTCAATAATATACTGCACCACAGTTTGAAACTGTTACTCTTTTTCCTGGAATGTCATTGTAGATTTGCCCTAGAATTTTGCAGTACGCAATATGCAGACTGAAATTCAGTGTTTCCATATACACTGATCTGGTTTGGTGTGTGAGTTGAACAGGCTATGGGAAGAGGGTTAGCAGCACCTTCAAATCAAGTAGTGCACACCCATTTTGCGATATCTGAGAATGTGGGAGACGTCCTGGCCAAAGAGGAGGTGTGGACAGTTGCTGCTGAGCTTTGTGGCCTTGCACTTGGCGTCTGCATTCTGGTCAAATCTGTTCTTCAACTCTTTTCATCCTACCAGCATATATTGGCTCAACAGAGATTATTCTGAAAAATTCTTAGTACTTAATGAAGATAAAATTGCTTTGTGCACACAACCGATCAAGGTTTTGGGTTGATTTCAGGATGGCACTCTTACACATGGTGTTAGATTTGCAGGCAGCACCAGGAATGATGACATACTGGAAACTGGCATTAACATGGGTTGTGCTCAGGGTTGTACACCTTTACATACGATACATGTGTTTGGCAACATTACGCTTATACACTGTGAGCTACATTATGCCAATAATAAGCTGTTGGAGTTTTTCTGTACACTGAGTTGCAGCTTTACTTGCTGCCATGACTAGATGAGAACGTTCTGTAAGATCAAGGCTTCTTACTTCAAGTGAATCCATCTTGTAAGCTTTTATTGGGTTCTGGGTGGTGTGCAGATTAACTACAAGCGTGCACAATTGCTGATTGTTGCTCACATCAAAGGCTTCCCAGTTCCAGGTACCAACTACCAGGAAGCAATGTTCCCTCCACACCAGACATTTGAGAAAGGGGATTTTTTTGGTTATGAGCTTTAGGGTAGATATGACCCTAGACCCTAAACCGGAAAATGCCTACTGTATTCAGGGCGTCATGAATGCAACAAAATGGAGAGTGTAATGATGCCATCATCTTTGATCGCTCCACGTGTTCAGATTGGTTCATCTTTTCAGAACCTTCTGGGATCCCAGCCTTTAACCCAAGAGGTAACAACTGGTGGTGGTGTTTGAGAACAGAAACTCCTATTGTTGCACATGCAAAATGTTTGTTGGGTATTTCTATTCTAGCTCACTTGCTTTTCCTCCTTTCTGTTTCCCAGGTGGTTTGCTTGTCATGATGATGGGTACTCTTACAATTTGGGCCAGGTTGAGGATCTTCTGAAAGTATATGATGCCGAGAAGTACTTGCTGTTTCTTCACCAAAATCTGTACCACCAGCTTGAAGCACGTGTTCTATTCAAGGTAGACAGAGGGAGACAATTGTTTCAAAACTCATTATTTTGATGCTGCATTAGGCATGTTGCAAAAGGGTGTTTTCATATAGGTAGCTGTTGATTTTTGCACATTGGGAGGATGAAAAGTTGACTGGTTGTTTTGGGACTGTACTTTGTCCTTGCAGGAGGATTGTTCGAGCCTGACTATATTACGAAGCATGTACCAAGCAAGTCTGCTGTTGCTTCCGAACTTACAGAATGGTGAAGAGATGCAAGCTTTCTTAGAAAGTGGTCGGCTAGAAAACATTAGAGAGAATTCAGATGAGATGATATGTACTGATGAGAACAGGGTTGGGAGTCTTCGGGGACAAGGGAGCAGGTTGATCAAAAGCCTGCATACAATGCAACAGCAATTTGACTCATTTGTTCGAGAATTGGAGGAGGTTGGTTGGGATCTGAACAAAATTGTGTTGAGATTACCGAGCAGTGCACCTCTCCTCTCACAAGTGTAAAACACTCTTACCATCTTGAACAACCATTCATTCTGATACTGGCAAATTTCTGCCACATGACATATTCAATTTCGTGATAGGATTGACGGCAGGTGCATAGAATCAAACTTGAAGTGGAAGAGCTATATCCAAGCTGTTCCATGGACATGAGTGCACTCCGTCCTAACTTGCCATACCCTTTGGCGCACATCAAAACCTACAGTAGTTGGACATGAAATATACTGATTTTTTACAAGAGATGCAAATGGGAAGGATGGGGAAGCTGGGGAGTGCAAAATCTCAAATTTACATGATTGAAGAAGATACTTTGCCTGCATTTGAAGATTTGTGAATTGTTGAAGATTAAATACAGAGTTGCAGAAAGGCGCAACCAGCAGCAACAAAAAGAAGAAATTGTATATGTGATCTATTGCAAGTACAATTTTGCACTAAAAATTTCTGTAAGTGCAGAAGTTGGTGTCATGTGCATCTTTATGATGGGATTTCTTTTAGGGGCCAGGCTTTCTTGGATCACTCAAATTGACTGAACATAGATGATGATGATGATGATTGATGGGTTGCAAGATTTTTACCAAGTATTGGCTTGACTATCATTGAGCTGGAGATTATTCAGAAATGTCTGAGATCCAACAAAGTCCCAATTCGTGTCATATCCAGCGCTGCTCTTGTCAGCAATGAAATGCAAAACACGACCATTACTCCAAGCAGCATAGCAATGTTGGGGCGATTGTTTTGGGTCCAACAAGTAAACAACTGATTGGTTTGGTAATGTGATAGTCTCAGCCAAATCATCACAGCTCAATACCATATCATACCCACTGTCATTCTGGATTGTGATGTCCTTTGCTGCTTGTGCCAGTAACATATGCGGGTATTTTGTATGTGGGCACTTGAAAATACCCACATTTGTTACTAGCAAGAAAACGAGTCCAAGCTTGTACAATCCATTGGCCATCTTCGAATTTTTCTTGCTCTCCACTAAAAACAAGGGAGTTGTTTAAGTTGTAACACTTCAAATCATGAGAGACAAATAGAGAAAAAATTTCAGAGCACAAAAATGACTCCTAAAGCTTTAGCCTAGCCCAACATGTTTGTCTCCCTCTCTTGTGGAGGAGAAGGGTTCATCCAATCTATTGGGGTTCATCCAACAGTTGGGAGTTCATCCACGACAGACTTGAAATGGGGTGGCAACTTCCATCCATTGGTGTGCTGGTGGGTGTTTGTTCACCAGCCCTTGTCCTTGCGGACTAGATTAGGTCCAACCAAAGGAGTAACCTTACAGTACTTGTTGGTACTTGCATGAACAAACACTAGGGTGGATGAATGAACATTAGTGATACATAATCATCAACATTCATTTGGATGAATAAATCACTAGTGATAAAATAAAACTTCAACCCCGAATGTGGATGAAAGAAACACTAAGTGATAAATAGTTGTTTAACACCAATTTGGATGAATAAACAATATTGTGGATGATTTAAGATCCTCCTTAGGTTATTCAATGTTGTGAAGGTATTTGGATGGACGACCAACTAGATGAAATGATAGGTAAATGGTAGGCAACCTACTACAAAGCCCAATGGTGCAATCATGTACCTAGAGCTCACCTTTTAAAGAGAAGGAATTATAAAGTATGTAATATGTGTGTTTTTGTATTGGTAGAGGAGGGCTATTTACATCCTTGAATAATGCCTCTACGTGTGGAGGCCCCCTTATGTTTACCACTAGTAAGCTTAAAGTGCCCCATAATAGGACCCATTAATGCGAAGAAATAAACAATAGGGACATCCTAGGATTATCAACTCCCCAAGTGGGAGTGCTCTTGAAGCCTCGGGGCTCCTCTCCATGCACTACTTCCCCCACACCTCCGTTTTCATCAAGGCAATGTGTTTGGCTTCTTGAATTGCCATGGACTATTCCCAACTCATTTGCTTTTGTGTTCTCCTAACCTTGATTGTGAACCTAAGACTAGAGTCAAGATAACTTCTTTGATTAGATCATCATCCATGATTAAATTCAATTGTAGTAAACCCCCTTTATAATCATGCCCTTGGTAATCACTTTTTTTTGTGACACTAACAAATTGTGATTTAAACATGTATAATCACATTCCATATAATCCCTTACAAGATTGTGACTCTAAGAAAAAAAAACTTTACAAAATAATCTTTTTATGCTAGAATAAAGATGCTAATTATTTAAAAAATTTATATGGGTTATTCTGAGCTTTCATATGCATTATTAGATTTGAAGAAGGTTATGAGTTTTGCTTGTTTTAATGTGACGATTTATATTGAGTTTGAGCTCCTTAATTATTAGTTTGTGTATCTTGTCAACCAAATTTTTCTATTTAAATTTTTTTATTTTCTTGATAAGTTTGCATGTCTTTTGTTTGTCTACATTAAAAAGTTGTTTTTTTTTCTCTTCAACTAGATTCATTGTTGTTAGTTTGCACAACTTGAACACAAAGCAACACTAACATTGCCAAAAGGAACTACAATTTACAAAACCCTAATATTTTCCCTAAATTTTTCCCATTATAATCACATTAACAAAGAAAGCTTTGCCAATATTTTGTGCTACTCACGAGTGTAATAGTGACTTTTAAAAAATGGTGTTTCTTACTAAAAACAGATGGTTACCAAAAAATGTGTGATTCAAACAAGAATGTGACTAAAATGGGTGCGATTATGATCATGAACCAACAACCATAGTATTCAAGATGAAAAAGATCCATTTTTCATACTTGTGATGTTTGTGCTTGAACAAGAAAAACTTGACCCCACATGGATTCCTTTATGTTGTTTGTTTATTTCCATCAAGCTCATAATGAACCAAAAAGAAAAACATTATTGTCCATGTGAATTCCTTCAACCATTATTAATCCCTCGATCATATTTTCAATGAGAAAAAAAGTCTTCATCTAATTCACATTGACTATTTTGAAAAAAATTAATTCTTAAATTACATTCACAATGTTGATTTCTTGCATTTGGTTTGCAATATATGTTTGTCTCACAAAACCAAAAGTTATACTTCACACATCTATAAGGTGTTGCATATAACACAAATCATACCATGAACACAATTCAACTTTATCAAAAATAGTTGACATTTATTGATTTAGATGTTCAAAGTTTGATTAAGTTCATTCAATTGTTGTGAAAACACAAATTTGTAACAATAAATACAAACTTAGTGTGGCATTATTTTTGCAATGATTAAAATTGTTCCATCTTGAATGTTAATGTAATCCATATTAATGTAATTCAAAAATTTGGTCCCTTGTCCATTACCGGCTTGTTGCGTTTGTATTTTCAAATTGAGATTAAATTGTTTTTTAAAATAAGGGTTACCACATGTCATTCAATGTGATGTTGATCCTATCATTTTCCATTGTTTTGAATAGTATTGGTAGGTTTCATAGTTTGCAAGGTCAAAATCAAAGGCTTGGGTTTAGGTTTAGGTTCTTATGTTTGAACCCATGTTCACTTCCATTTGTTGGAATCAACACAAGAATCAGACTATGAAACTATTTGGAATTGAAATCAAAACCTTAAAACAACCTTCAAAACATAGATTTAGGTTTTTGGGTAGGCAAGATGAATTTGTTTGAAAATTTGACAATTAAGTTACACTTTACAAATAATCAATTTTAATTAGTTATAAAATTTCATGCCTATTCAATTTCAAGTTCAAATTTGATGTAAAGCTTGGTACCTATCTTTAGCTTCGGGGAATGTGTAGTGTGTACATGGAATTGGACTTGGTTTCGAACTTGGTTCAAAAATTCTTGAAATCTAATGGGGTGGAGTACACACTTTGAGTTGTTAATAAATAATGAGGTTGGAAGGGTGGGGTCAGGTGTGGAGTTTTTTTTTTCTAGAACTTAATCCATTTAGACTTACTTTGCCAAATGCATTTACATAAGGCTATGTAAGTGTGAATGAAAAAATTCTACATTTTTCCTACATAAATATAAATGTAAGAATATATTTACATGGCAGGCACGATAAGCGTAAATTCAAAAAATTGGTTGGTAAGTGTGAATCATTTGCATTTACCCAATTTTACACAAGTATATGTGTATTTACTTTTGCCTCCCAACATTGGTTTTGACCATCAACACTTAATGGAAAGCTTAATTGAAAATAAAAGATTGAATTAGACGGATGCATAAGGACTATCTACACATTTTTATTGTAGTGAATAGGGTTATTAAAATATTCCCACACATTTTATTGGACTTGGTTTTAACCAATGTTGTGCATGTATATAGTTTTTGATATACACATCAAATGTAAGTTTGTAATTTTCATTTACATATGTGTAAGTATAAAACCATGCAAGGTTATTTCATCTTGTGTAAAAAATGATCAATGTTATTATAAATCACAAAAAAACACACTTTCTAATTTTACACATTGTGTAAAATCATATAAAACAATGTAAACAAATAAATGCACACAACACATAATAACATATGCAATATTGTATTTCCTTTTTTTTCTTCTTTCCAACTTGGGTTCAAGACAATCACTATGGAAATGGAGTTGGTTCAACAAAGAAAGAAAGCAAAAAAAAGGGGAAAAAAAAAAGAGGTGGAAGGATAAATGGTAAGCATGAGGAAATAATAGGGTGGTAGGTAGGAGAAAAAAGAAGGTTAGGTATGGAAGATTGATATCTTACAAAAAAAATTCATTGTGGTCTTGTGAGCTCCTCGGCCATGTTGTTCTCCTTTGTTTCGAAGTTATTTGCAAGTGCAATCGGTGATAGTGCTATCATCTTACAAGTTCGTGTTATTGAAAGTTCCAACCACTTAATTCATGTGAGCCCCTTACTCCTTACTTTCTTTGTCATGTTCCACTCCCTTGTCACGATTGTTTTACAACTCCCTTCATTTTTGGTCTTGCAAAGCAATGTTTATGATTTAGGATGAGTTTTTTCAAGTTTTTTCATTTGTAAGTTTTGCAAGTTTGAGTGGTGGTCTAATGCTCATCTTGCAACTCCTAACGTTGTAGCAAGTTTCATTGGCAACTTGGTTTAAGTGAGCTTCCTTTTGTCATCTTGCTTTTGTTATTGTTTTTGAAATCCATAGCCATTGATAAAAAGTATGAGGTGTAATATGTCCATTTTTCTACAAATTGTAATATTTAAGGACATTTACATTCATATGAATAATTTTTTAAACATGTTATCATGTAAGTGTAAATCTCAACACATACACGACATAATGTGTTAAAACTTTGGTGCACATGGGTATATTGTTTACTTGGATATATCCACTAGATGTATATAGGGGTTATAATAAGTTAATATGAGTCACTTTAGCCATAACCAATGTTTTTTGTGCTTAAAAAATAGTGAAAAAATGTAAAAAATTGTATAAACATTGTGATCCAACATTGTTTTAGGACTTTTTGACCAATCTTATGTTGCCACATCATCATATTAGGACTGCCATAATTGAGTAGTAAGTTCAAAAGAAATTATATTATTTTTAAACACGTTGAAAATTTTGAAAATATATATTTCTCAAAGAATTTTTTTTTTTGGTGAAAAAAAATGAAACATCTTTTGAAATATTCAAAAATATTTTATTTGTTAAAATGGAATACTCAAAATTAACTAACTACTCTAGTTAATTTGCTATTGAAGTACAATAGTCACAATGATTTATGAACATGCCAATGACTCCTATTATTTTGTTTTTACTCGTAGGGTGTATGGCAAATGGAACTTATTATGTCAAATTTGATATATTCTAAATTTATGCATATATTTTTTCCATATGTAGAGTTTTTAAAAACCTATTCATAACCATTTTGCATGTGTTGAATCTATGCATATTTGGGGACAAATATATTTTAAAGATTGAGTATATAGGTTTTAAGGTAAGTAAGGTCTATATTTATATAACCTATCTATTATTTAGATATACCCTATAACTTGATGTTACATGTAACTACATGTACAAGTTAATTGTTTATTGTTTTTACATCCTAACAACATCCATTTGGAAAAGAAAATATAAAATGAACACTGGAAAAATTCCCATTGGATTTGGGGGTTTAAAATTATTTAAATAAGCTCAAAATGCCTTTTTTCCCCATTATTTAAAACACACATATACATAATACTTTAGCATTTGACACATGTTAATTTAGAAATTTTAATTTCAACAAATAGAATATGTTTGAAGATTCAATATTTTCCTTCACAATTTTTTAAAAATTGAAAGAATGTTTTTCTTATTGATTTCAGCATTTTAAAAAATATAATTAGTGTTGAAGTTGCTAAGGTAGTAAGGTGTTCTAGGGTACATGATGGGGTGGGGGGAGGGTGGTGGTGGTGGCTATGGGTACTTGAACATTAATCCTAAAACTTAAAATTTATTCATATCTACGTCCTACCCTAAAGGAAAAGATGATGGGTAATATAATTGCCCAACACTAATTTTAACATTTCATCTTGAGGTAAAGTTTGAACTAAAGTTCAACTACCCAAGGTTTGATCACATTCAAAATATTACATCATTTCCTAATTTTCTTGAAGAAAAAAAAAAGAAATTTAGCCCATAGCAATGTGAATTTAATATTTAACAAATTTCTCATTGAATCATTTATTTATTTATTTATTTGTTTTGGCTTAATTGAAGAAACAATTCATTGTAAAAGAAAAGAAAACAACAAACTTGACAAGGCAAGTACCATGTCCTTGAACATTGGGAAAAAGAAAAGCTTACCAATTAATGAAACCATTCCTATTAGGCAAATGATGACACCATCTTGATTTGAAGTTCATCATTTGTACAAAGGAGAAAACAAGTCCTCAATCACTTTTTAAAATCTTGTAAAAACTAGTTATGACAAAAAGGAACCTATTGGTATTTTGAAATGTGTTGCCAACCTAATTTGACATTACCTAGAATTTGTTGAAATCAATTGTTTTGATTGTTTGATGTTTATACAACTACTACATTTTTTATATTGTTTTTTGCTAATCCATATTGTCCAAAGCATGACTCCCTAAAGCACATTCACAATTTTTTAAAGCCTTAAAAATGAATGGATTTATTACTTTCCACATGTGATTCGTTTGAATTATTAAGTATCACTAATCCTTGGAATGTAAAAATGTATAAAAGAAAGGAAATCAATCATTATCACACATAATCATGTTTTCTATAAAGCACTTGAAAGAAATTTTCGTTGTGTTTAGGGGGCGGATTACATAGAGGAAACACACCTTATAAAGGGTTTTTGTAAGATCCCTAGGTCTTGTAATATATAATCGACTTGAAATGGGTGGATTTTTTTCATAAGGAATTTTTTTTTTAACCTTTTGTCTTTACAATTAATTTTTCTTTTCTTTATGCATCTTTTTTTTCTGCAACAAGACATCTTGATTTGTCTCAATATTTTGTTCAAGTGAAAGTTTTACATTAGAGGATCAAGGTGCATTGGTTTTTTTTGTTAAATTTGCGAGATTAGGAAAATGATAATAGATGTCAACAAAAAAATAATTTAGTCATAATTACATTGGAATCAAAAACTTGCAATTATTCCACAAACATTTGGTGCCACATTGTGGAAATTTTCCAAAAAAACAAAACATTGATCAAGTAGCTTCCATGAAATTCTTGCATCAAATGAACGTATACAACAAAGCAAAATGGTTTTGGTGTTTTTTGAAATCAACATGAATTTATTTTGTTCAAATGGCCGTGAAATTGCAGTCAATCTGTACATACTTTGTTTAAGCTCCTTGCCTTATTGTTCACAAAAAGCCACAAGCAATCTAATCCTTCAAACAATCATCTACTTTCCTGTGTTTTAGAACTTGAATCTTTTGTTAGCTATCACAAAGTAATGAATCATTTTGAAGAATTGTTCTTGAAATTTTGCATGATCATAACAACATTAAGCATTTTGATATCCTTCAAAAGAGAAGCAACCATTGTTGGATCCAAAAACATCAATTTCACATTTTGATAGTTGTGATATTGATGACTAATTTGGTTATTGGAACTTGCATGTGAATCCTTAATTACAATAGTTGGTGGTTGTTCAACAATTTTCTTCTTTGCTATGGACTATTCATGCTTTTCAATAAAATTAGAAATGATTTTCAAACCAATAGGACTTTCCTAGAATTTTGTGTCAAACATTAGAGATGTAACTTCCTTCTCTTCTTAAGGAGTAGGTATAGAAACATTAGTACACACATTATCTTCCATATTGAAGGTGTTCAACATCCTTCATTTTGGTTTCTTGTTAAGAGGTGGACAATAATAAATTTAGTGTCCTTTGAAGTTTTATTTTATTTTTCAAAATTCACTTCAACAATCAACAAAATAATCTATGAAATTTTAAAATAAATTAGGTAGATCAATACTTCTATGACTTGATATTTGTTAGTATCTTGATCAAAGACCTTTTAGTAGGTGAGATTCTTTCCATGAAAAGTTTCCCTTTCGACTATGCATTGCAACATCCGATGAATAATCTTCTTATTAGTTTGATTCTACTTGCTATAACTTTTTACATCTCTATGACCCATCTTTCCATGTTATATTCCACAAGTACTAACATTTGCTCCATATGTGTAATGTCAGTCCTAGGACCTATCTTATTGGTACTCTGTTTGCTTTTCAACTTTTCAATGTTTGTAGTAATCAACTACATAGATGTTATTGTGTTTCTTCCCATAGTTGTCTTTGAGAACCAAACATCATCAAATGGTTTGATCAATCTTTTCGGTGTTAGAAACATTGGATGTGGTCTTGGTTTTTTTTTTACCAAACATGTCTTTGTTTTATTAGCTCCTTATAATACTATATAACTAGATGATCTAGACAATCAATAGTTGGTCACTGGTTTTTTGTTCCATAACAATTAACATCAATTTTCCAATTTTTTTATGGAGATGAATTGTGTCACAAATTTTTTTTGAACTATCAACATCTAGAGAAAATCCACATCGTCTAACTATCCCATTTTCTAGGCAACTCAAATGAAAAAAGATCAAGTGCAAAGATATATGAATTTGTTGTTCAATCCTTGAAGAATTTTCAAAGAATATTGATTAGATGCTAACATCAAGGCCTCTTGCTCCAATGTTAGCATATGGTTCTTTGCTACTGTGTGGCCCAAATTAACTTTGATGGATCACATGACAACTTCATCAACAACCAATTTCATTTTGTGGTAACAAACATTAGTTAAAATGTTGAACTTTAATCTTGGTGTTACATCTATTTCAACAATAAGTCACTTTTGCCTAATTCGTATGAATCAACTAATGTTATGTAACATATTTGAGATCATTGTGGGAAGATAGAGATTGTTGCCTTGTTTCATCATTTAAGACATGAAAATAACTAACATATCCATGAAAGGAGCAAGATCTTTTTGTTTAAAAAGGTCATAAATATCAAAATTAGTACAATAATCACAATGTTTATGAAATTCTTTAAAGGTGTTTTCAACCCATGTTTCTGACTACTTAGAATTTCGTGGCCCCCCTTTCAAAATATTTTGGAGTTCAACAAGGTTTAGGTCTTGAAATCTACATGACAAACTCCCAATATCCTTTTGAACAACATCATGAACAACAATTTTACTCTCTTTTTCTTCATCCTCTAATTCAAATTCCATAAGTTCATCTCCCACATGAAGAAAGGCTTTTCAAAAGTTGCATTGAAAAGTTGATATAATTTGCTTAATTTGGTTTCAACTCTTGAAGAGGAATTCAAAACCTTTGTGCTCTTGACACTACCAACATCATCAACTATAAGGTATCATTCTCAATAGAGAGATTATACAACACATCATTTACAACTGATGATGAATCAAATGTGATTGAAGGTGTAGGTGTATTGGCAAATTGTGAGTCAATTGTGATAAAAAGTGGAACAATAATGTGATTAGACTATAATTCTATATTGAAAAATCAAGGTTAGGAAACCTTATGATGTGTTTCCTAAGAAATTGAACAATAATAATTCTCACGTTTTTTATTCAATATGTCTCTTTTAATAACATTACATATATTACTTATGTTTTTAATTATATGAATGTTACATAAATAGAAATCAACATTGAACATTCATCAATCTATTAACAATATGCACTATGGAAAACCTTGTATGAAACTCATCACATTGAAATGCAAAATCACAATAAAAAACAAAAGAAAAATGAAAAACACAATAAAAAAAATGAACAAAACTTATGTGAAGTTTGTTCGTGCATACAAATGACAGGAACCATTGTATTTTGTTTTCAAATTAACAAGATGTAGATAATGCATCATAAATAAAAATTTCTTTCCAATGCTTTACATAGGGTGAAGCATCTTCACATGGGTGTTCCAATATTGAGGTTTTGTAAAATGAGGATGATGATTTACAAGACCTCAATATTGGAACACCCATGTGATGATGCTTCACCTTAAACATCTTTATATAATCTTAAAACTTAAAAATTAAAATTACAATCATAGAGTTCCTAAACATTCAACCCAAACAGATGAAATATATAAAACATGTTCATAATGAATTGAACCTTAAGAATTTTAAAAAAATCCTTTAAAAGAAAAGAGCATGGAAAAATGACCTTGACATAAATTTTTAAAAATTGATTGTCATAATTACTTGATTTGGTTTTAGAATCAAACAATCAATTACATATTCTTTCGCCTTAACCTTTTAAATGGTAAATGACAACAACAACACAATTGTCAACACATCATAAGTGGATGAAGATGATAATAAAATAAAATAAAATAAATTAAAATAATACAAAAAATTTGAAACAAGGTTGTAAAAGGCGTGAATATAAATATAAAAATTCAAATAATTATTGAAAGTTTATTGACTTACTTAAACATATTAGTAGTTCAACAAATAGAGACTTCCAATTTTGGTAGAAGATCAATTTTGTCATGGTTGTGGGCATAAAACACATATTCAAAGGCTCTAAAAATTAGGATTTAAAATAGGATACACATAGTTATACATCGTAAAAACCTTTGAGATTTTTCTTAGTTTATTTGGAGGTATGTTTATAAAGCATATAATCTCATGAGAAATGTTGAAAAACTAAACCCATTTTTGTTTTTGTGTTATTTAATTTTTTTTCCCCCCTTATGATACTTGGAGGGTATTCACATACCACAAGAATTTGAAAAAAAAATCATATGGATTTTTACACTTGATAACACCCTTTGAATAGGCGAGTTCTACAAGTAAACACTCCTTGGCTAAGCCTTGAGTGAGTACTTGGCTAAGCCTTAAGTGAGTGCTTACTTCTAGAACTCCATATTCCTTACACATTACCTTACACAAAAGTTGAAGAATTGGGATCAGAAATAGGATATAATTTACACATTTAAAGGTCCAAGAATCGCGATACGAAATAAAATATAATTAATCATTCAAATTTCAAAGGGACTAATAATTGGGATTGGAAATAAAGAGATAATTTACACATTAAAAGGGCATCCCAAAAGATAGAATTTGAAAGAAAACATAAATAAAAATTCACCAATTCAAGGAGGATCCAAGATCTAAGGTTGGAAATAAAATGGTAACTACAAATCCAAGAAGAAATTTGAATTTTGGTGGGGCAAAAGAAAAAAGGGAAAAAAAAAAAAAGAAAGGAAGAAAAGGAGGACATGGCCCTTGCACTTGTCCCCACCATATACCCTGCGGTTATCTACCCGAGTTGAGAAAGACACCCGTTCGTGCACAATGCCTTGGTGCTCTGCGGAGGACGCACGCCATGGCCGTCGCAGCGATGGCGCTCTGGTCATCTTCCTCTTCTTCTTTTTCTTCCTCCGGGCGGCGCTGATCAACACTTTTTTCTTTGGGTTTTTGCCTGTCGCCTTGTCACGCTCTTCTCCAGCAAAGATGGCGCTCTCGCTTCGGCAAAAGCAGATGGGTGAGACGCGATGAATCCATGTTTGTTTTTTTAAGCTAAAACACATCTAAACAAAGCCTCCTCTTCTTCTGCTTCTGTTTGCTCCCCTCTTTTTTCTTTTTAAGCACAGATACAAAAGAGATCGTCATTTTAGTCTTTAATACTTCTCTAAATCTCCTTCTTCTTTTCCTCTTAACGATGGCGTCCTACGTTGTTACGCATCTAGATCTGTAACCAGGGTCATACGTATTCAAGACTCAAAGGATTAGGTCATCAGGGGGGAAAGGTAACAGTGATGCTATGAGAGTGTGAAGGCGATGTATTCCTTCATGACTTGCAGATGTGCGCCATTGGTGTCTCTTGTTTACTGTATTAGTCTAGTAGATTTTGGAAGCTCCAACAAGAAGAAAGTGAATTGCTTGTGGTTTTTAGGGTTTTTTTCCCTTGACTCTCTCACATACACCTTTGCTATCTGGTCCTCAAATGCTGAACAATGTTATATTTCCATTGTGTTGTTACTTTTGCAGACGCTGTGGTGAGGATGTTGAATTTGAATCATCCAGTGGTAACTGGGGGCACAGCTGATGAGGAGGTTTATAAGGTATTGATCTTGGATCGATTCTGCCGTGATCTTTTGTCTCCACTGATCAGAGTAGCCGACCTGCGCAAGCACGGTATCACTCTGTACCTTATGCTGGAGAATGAGCGCCAAAACATTCCTGATGTGCCAGCAATTTATTTTGTTCAACCTTCACAAGCGAACATTCAGAGGATAATCATTGATGCTACGAGGGGTATTTATGAAACCTTCCACCTCAATTTCTCATCTTCTCTTGCACGGCCACTTCTGGAGGAGCTGGCCACAGGTACACTGAAGGGTGACTGCTTGCATCGCATTGCAAAGGTCTATGACCAGTATCTGGAATTTGTGACGCTTGAAACTGCCATGTTTTCACTGGCACAGCCCCAAGCATATGTGCAGCTCAATGATCCAGCTGCGCAAGACCATGATGTAGAAGCTGTGATTGAAGGCATTGCCAATGGGCTTTTCTCTGTACTCGCAACATTAGGAGTCGTTCCTGTGATTCGCTGTGCCAGGTACTATCTCATTTTCATGTCTTGTAGCCAGTTTGTGCAATGTGCAGGCTTCCATTTTTTTATGGTTATTAGAAGGGATAGTTATTGTCTGGTCTATCAAGGTTGAACAGTTTTTCCTCTCAAGACACTCTGCATTAGGGTAGGCTAAGATACAGAACCTAAAGGTCTGTAGATCCAAGTCTTGTGTTTCTTTTCTTTGAGAGACATTGTATCCCCCTGGTACGACTTCTCACTGACAGTCCCACTGGGCTGGAACAAGTAATGCTCTGTAATAGACACAATTTAGCTAGGTCTCTTGAGCATTATTAGCCAACATTATAACTCAGTTTTCTCATTGCTTCTGGAAATGCGACATACTCAGGATGCAGATTTTGTATGCCCAGAATATTTGGTGGATTATATTCTAATCTACACCCACTGTTGGGAGCTGATGAAGCTGTCAATGGGTAGTCTTGGCAGCTTGTCACTGCTATTTGTGATGGAGGTGATGGTCTGACACTTTGTGAGTAACTCTCATGAGGTTATGACCACACTCATTTTCCTGTTACCTTCAAAGTGCTGTTGTGGAGATTTCTCTGCAATCTGAAAGATATGTAGCTGGCATAGTTGTTGGTAAAGGTTCCATCTTGGCATTTGAACCCACTGTTATTCTCATTCATGACACTGAACATTGATGGAGTAAGAAATGTTGTTTGGGGATGATGGCAGGGGTGGACCAGCAGAGATGGTGGCTTCTCTTCTGGACACACGGTTACGGGACCATCTGGTGTCAAGGAACAATCTCTTCACAGAGGCAGGCCACATGGGTACATCATTCCAACGTCCAGTGTTGTGTCTGTTTGACCGCAACTTTGAGCTGTCAGTAGCAGTGCAGCATGTGTGGAGCTACCGTCCTCTGGTGCATGATGTGTTGGGAATGAAGCTGAATCGGGTTAGTGTACAAGGTGAGGCTGGGAGTGCTGGTGCAAAAGGAAATCGTGGAGGAAAGTCATATGAGCTTGATGACACAGATTCCTTTTGGGTTGCGAATGGGAATGCCCCCTTCCCCAAGGTGGCTGAGGAAGTTGAAATCCAGCTAAACAGGTTCACTGTTCATATTGTTGTACAAATCTTTCATCATTAAACTGTCATTGAGAGTGTATAACTGAAGTCCTCATTGTTAAACTGAAAACTGGCTTTGCAGTTCTGAAGCTTTTTCAAACTGTGTCTTAGGTTATTAAATCCTCATTGACAACAAGTCATCTTGTAGTCTCTTTGTATGATTTGGAATTATGGCACTTTTGTGAGGATCCTGTTGATGGGTTTGAGAGCTTGTTATCCTTGCACATGTGCTATGTTCTCTTGCAGAGGAGGATAGGCAACAAAGGTTAAGTCTCATGCAGGTCATCTGAAAATTGGGGCCAGTTTGTCATGTAGGGCTTGGACATTTGTTCAACGTAATGAAGGTTGAAATCAGGCCCAATAGACTGATTGGAAGTTGGTATACAGGTACAAACAGAATGTGGAGGAGGTGAATAGGAAGACTGGGGGTGGCAATGAGGGAGATTTTGGTGAGATTGATATGGTGGGCAACACAAAGCATTTGATGAATGCTGTGAATTCATTGCCGGAGCTGACTGAGAGAAAACGGATCATTGATAAGCATACCAACATTGCCACAGCCCTGCTGGGTGAGATCAAGTCACGATCCCTGGATGGCTTCTGTTCCATGGAGGATGAGATGCTAAGCAAAGGCAGTGTTGATAAAGGTCTTTTGGCCCTTCTCAAAGGCAAGGGAAGCAAGGAGGATAAGTTACGATTGGCTGTGGTATACTTACTGGGTGTTGAAACCACTCCTGCAGCTGAAGTGGAGGCAGTTGAAGGAGCGCTACGGGAAGCTGATATTGATCTTTCTGCATTTTTGTATGTGAAGAGGATAAAGTCATTAATTGTGTCTCTCTCATCAGCTCAGGCAGCAAGCAGATCCAACCTTGGAGGGTGGGGTGAAAAGTTTTATGAGCAGGCACTTAGTTCTATCACAGCTGGAGTGAAAAATCTTCTCTCAGGTGGGCGTCAAATGGCCCTGACACGGGCAGTAGAGAGTCTGATGGAGGCAAAGCCCACACCAGAGACAGATTCATACCTTGTGTTTGATCCAAGAGCTCCAAAAGGTAGTGCAGGCATTGGGAGTGTTGCAAAGGGGCCATTCAAGGAGGCCATTGTGTTTATGATAGGTGGGGGCAATTATCTTGAGTATGGAAGTTTGCAAGAATTTGCACAGCGACAACAACCGATAAAGACCATCATCTATGGTGCAACTGATGTCTTATCAGGAAGGGAGTTCTTGGAACAGCTTGCTGTATTAGGAAGGAAGATGGGGGTTGGTGGATCTACAGCTTCTGTTTCCACTCAGTGAAGGAGGTGCAACATGGTCTATACCATATCCCTCTCTTTCTGTCATTCCTCAGTACATAGAGTTGATGCACACGTCAGAGGAAGACCGGACTAAACTTACATTAAGTCTGGATCAACTGATCATGCTTGGAATTGTGGGAACAACTGCCTGGCCACTTTGCGTATCTGTCTTTTGAGCAACGACATGGTATATGGAAGATTGTTCTTCACTTCTAAAAGCATCACATAAAGAGTATCTGCCTAGATTGGAAGATTTTTGGTTGGACTTTACCCAGCAACTGAGCATTTATTTTTCCAGATGAGTTGTAGATACATAGTGATAGGAAAGCATGTACTACCTGCAGCTAGTTGCTCTCAGAGATAATGCTCAGAACTCAAGATTTCTGGCCCACTAATGGTTACGTGAAAAGACATGGCATTGGTATTACATAACTAAAGCTGCACTGTCATGTGTGTGCACGAACACTGTGCGAGATTCCTTTCTGCTGCACCTCATCTGTCCACTGAAATTCTGATCGGCAATGTGGCAGCCATTGTGAATAATTTATCCTAGCTATGTCATTGAATGTTCTACTCGTTTCTTCTTTGAACTGCTGCAAAGGAGGTTGAGAGTTCATTACAAATGCCTCTCTCTTGAGATTGCATTTGATAGTTTTGAGAAGAAGAGAAGATGGAAATACTAAGGGTCCCTGGTGAGGACTCGAAATGCCATTTTAGCTATGTCATCTCAGTTGGGGTTTCAGCTGTGGTTACTGTCTTCTTCCCAAATTTTGTCTTCTTCCAGGCACAGAGAGAGAGGGAGAGAATCTGCCACTTGAGGATACCAATCTGTTTTGCTGTGAAGAGTGTAGTGTTTTTTGATGATATTACTGTTTCCTTGAAGATGGATTACTGTTGTGTGAAGAGCTTTAAGTGTTTTTGATTACATTGCTGTTTGCTTGAAGATGGTTTGCTGTTGTGTGAAGAGTTCTGAGTAAATTTTTTGATGAGAATATTGGTGGTGTGCGAAGAGTTCTGAGCATTGTTTATGACAATATTGTTTTTGCTTGCAGATACTTGATGGCTTTGTGTGAAGTGCCTTTGTTCATGTCAAAGATGGGAGAGCTTTTGTGTGAAGAGCTTTTAAGTGTTTTTTTATTACATTTGTGGTTGCTTGAAGATGATTGCTGTTGTGCGGGGAGAGTTAAGCACTGAGAGTTTGACAAATGCTCTTGCAGTTGCTGTTTTGGATTGGAGAGAGAGCATGTTAATAATTGGTAATTATCTTTAAGTGGTTTTCTCAAGATGGTGATCAAATTTTTAAAATAAAATAAGACTGAGAAAATCCTTGGAAATTCAAACAAATGAAAGGATTTCATATAAATTGATGAAAATGGACAAAATGTTATTTTCATCATATTTCTAAATATCATCTCATTTAAAAGGCACCTTCCAACTCTTCCAATTCTTCTCTAGACTTGGGATTTATGTAGATTTCTCTTGGATTGGGTTTTCATCCATTTCAATTTCATTGTTGAAAATTTCAAGTATTGGTCTATTTTCATTTCCATTAACTTGTTCCATTTTTCATAACATAACATATATGAAATAGAATGAAAAAGCCTAAGCAAATGTATTATATTACACTAAATTTTGACAAACATTTTTAAAAACCATAAAATCATTCACTTCTCCTTTTCTCTCCATCATAACGTAATAAAATTATGCAATGGAAATTAAGTGTAAAATGATGCAAAACTGATGTAAATATTAAATAAATTAAAATCCTGCACAAATGTTTTTTGAAATAATAAATAATTAAGAAAAGTAGCAATTAAAGCCCAAAAAACCCAAAAAAACAATGAAACAACCCAAAAAAAATAAAAAAAAGCCCAAAAGCACAAAACCCTAAAAGACACAAAAACAAAAAAACAAAAAAAGAGAGAAAAAAACCCAAAAACACCCCAAAAAAAAACCAAGAAAAAGAAAACATGATTAATTTTTTTGAATAAAAAACTGAAGTTAACACGAAAAACCAAAAACAGAAATAAAATGATAATGAAAAAAAATACTGACTACTAAGTCTAAAGCGGGCCGAAGATATTGTGACGGATATCACTTGGTATGATATCCAGTGGGTGTTGATTGTGAGAACCGGCATGAACCCCCGGCTCACCTGATTCTCACAACTTTGTTATACCCGCCCAACATCTGTGTAAACCCTTTTGGTTGTTGGTGAATTGTCATCAGCAGGTTCTTCTCACTGGGTTCTTGTTCTCCTTTCATGATTGGGACCTTGGGGGGAAAAAAAAACGAAAAAAAAAAACTTAAGCCAAAAAACGAAAGAAAAAAAAGGAAAAGAAAGTCACAAATCGCCAAAAATCTTGCTTCTCTCTCCAAAACCCAGGGAAAAACAACTTGAGCAAGAAAAGAAAAAGAAAAGTAAGGAAAGCAGCAGCTCGCCATAAATGATGCAACCCTGCTCGCCATAAATCTTAGCTCCTTTGTAGCCGTGATTTGCGACGCTTAATTGGAGCCTACGGTAACTAGACTAGCTAGCGAATGGAGATTCTCTTGGTCGGATTTGGATCTGAAGGACGCATTTTCCTCGGCAGCGGCGCCGATCGGCGTTGACCCGAAGATTCCGTGGAAAGATTTTCGCGCGGCGCTAGCTTTGGGCTCGCTCTCGATCGACTCTCATCAGTTGCCGCTAGCTGACCATTGCACTGCCTAACTGATTTACCGGTGCGCCGAGCTGCACTGCTTCCTTCGTCTCGCAAATGTCGCACCTCGATGATCTGCGCACATGGTAGCTATATGCATACACCCCATCAACCCAGCTGCTGCAGACCGGCACAAGCTGCTTTGCTGCGGATTTTTGCTTCACATGTTTTGCTCCTGCTGTACAACATTGATGAAGAGTTGACTTAAGATCGTGATAGAACAGCTGCTGTAAAGTCGTGATCAAGCTCTGGAGTTATGGGGATGATCCCAGGTCGACAAGCTGCTGCTAATTCTGCTGCATCTATAATGAGTCCTCATGGTCGTCTAGTAGCTGCACTTGTCGTCGTCCTTGCGTTGCTGCAGCTGTGCATGCTTCCTACCATCTGTATGGCTGCTGTGCAGTACGACTATGGCGATGCCCTGATGAGGAGCCTCCTCTACTTCGAGGGACAGAGGTCCGGCAAGCTTCCCACTCAACAGAGAGTCACCTGGCGAGGAAATTCGGGCCTCAGCGATGGCAATTCTGCAGGAGTATGTACTTCCCTTCAAGAATTCCTTTCTACGCACTAGCTCGCGACGACGTCCATTTGTTGAGTACTTTGCATGATGGGATTTGTCTAGCTAGATCCCGGAAGCTGAATGCTGCAGGAACCCAAGAAGTTGCAGCTGATCATGGGGTATGCCCCACATGCAAAGCTTCGATGATCTCATGAGCTTTGATCGGCTGTTGTTGGTTGTTGTTGCAGGTGGATCTAACTGGAGGCTACTACGACGCTGGAGACAATGTGAAGTTTGGGTTTCCCATGGCGTTCACCGTAACCATGCTTGCATGGGGAGTGATCGAGTACAAGACGCAATTGCAATCCGCAAACCAGTTTGCGTACGCGCTGGATGCGATCCAATGGGGCACAGACTACTTCATTAAAGCGCATACTGCACCCAATGTGCTCTTCGGCGAGGTATGTATGTACTGGAACGAAGAATTCTTCAACTCGTTGTTGTTGTTGTTGTTGTTGTTGTTTCTGGCACTGATCTTTTCAGGTTTCCTACAAGCTTCCTGTTTCTGTCCGGGATGATCCTGATGTTGCGGAAGTGCTAGTCGTCATGATGGCAGCTCGAGGATTCTGCAGCAGCAATTGCTGCAGATTTCTCCTTTCTGATGATCATGTCCCAGTGTTGTTTTTGATGAATGCGTCACGGGATCTGAATGATCTGTACCTTCTAGGTCGGAGACGGATACTCGGACCATGCCTGCTGGATGAGGCCAGAAGACATGACAACGCCTCGAGGTGCTTACCAGATAAACGCTAGCCACCCAGGTTCGGATCTTGCCGCCGAGACAGCTGCAGCCATGGCAGCCGCATCCATCGTCTTCCAAGAGCTCGATCCCACATACTCCGCAAACCTTCTCAGCCATGCGCGTCAGGTACCTCAAGAACATGCCCATATAGAACTAACCCGATCGATCGCTAGCTCGCTCGCGTCTGATGGATCGGTGTCCTCTGTCTACTTGAATCTGAATCGTTCCAGTCGTGGTGCATGAGAAGCTGATCCTGGAAACTAAATTATTTGCTCTAGAGATCTAGACACGCTAGCTAAGCACGCCGAGATCTATCTATCTGTAATGGATTGCGCATTTGGGTCATGAATGATTCTTACAAGCTGCTGTGGGACGAATCCGTGCTTGTCTGCTTTTGGGTGCAGCTTTTCAGTTTTGCAGACACTTATCGAGGAAAATACTCAGACAGCATTACGATTGTCGACAGCTTCTATGAATCCTGGAGCGGATACGATGTAAGCAACTTCTTCTTCTTCTGCTGCTGCTGCTGCTGTGCAGAGTAGTAGTACTATATTGAGGAAGTTGAGGGATTTGGTTGCAACAGTTGAGAACTAGAGTCGAGGTCTTGTTGTTGTTGCAGCAGCTGGAGACCTCATGCAGCAGGTTGCAAAAATATTTGGGAAGTCTGTTTGATCAAATTCCTTTTGCAAATTCTTGCTAGCTATTTCGACATGACCTAGCTTGTTGCTGCTTTGACTACTGCAGGACGAGTTGCTGTGGGCAGCTATCTGGTTGTATGATGCAACCGGCGATCAGTCCTACTTGCAATACCTCATCAACAATGCGGCTTCACTGGGAGGAACTGGAAATGCTATGGATCAGTTCAGCTGGGACAACAAGTATGCCGGAGTTCAGCTCAAGGCAACCAAGGTACTACATCCTAGATCTCATCGTTGTGCGCATCGATCGATCTAGTCTTCATGCAATTTGCAAAGCTCATCAGCTTCTAGTCTATAGTACTAAATGCTGTTGTTTCCGGAATCGAGATTGATCACCCAAGCTTTAGATTGCAGCAGCATTCTAGTATACCACTAGCTTCAATGAGGAATCTCATGATCTTTGACCTCGATCGGTCGACTAGCTGCAATCAAGAACTTCGTATAGGCGCTAAACACTGATCACGATCACGTAATATTGTGCGTCTGCCATGGATTTGTACAGTTGCTGCTGGATGGAAAATCTAGCATGGCGAATACTGCGACTCTGCAGGCTTACCAAGCTAAGGCCGAGTATTTCCTTTGTGCTGCTCTTCAGAAGAATAGCGGCTCACAGATCCCCAAGAGTCCAGGTATGTGGGCATCATGACTGTAGTCTGTGACCTGTGAGCTTGCAGCAGATTGGTTTTGACACGAAGCTGATTGCATCACAAGAATACTTGCTGTAGGTCTTGCATGCACAGTATTGATGATTTTCGGCCCGTATTGCATGCAGAAACTATACGCTTCCACCTGACAGCTCTTGTAGCTAGAACATGATCATAGATCTTCAGAGTATCCTGCTATGAGCATGATATACAGCTAGAGCTAGATGCGCTGAAGATACAGCTGCTGATCATGGGGTGGGGTTCATCGCTCATGTTCATTGCTCTGCATGTGCATGTTGCTGCTGCAGGAGGTTTGTTCTGGATCCAACCTTGGAACAACATGCAATATGTTGCTACCACCGCCTTTCTTCTGACAGTCGCTTATGATTACTACACGAATGCTGGCAAGACACTCTCCCATTGCACATCTTCTGTCCAGAATTCGGAATTGTTGGCAGCTGCAACTTCGCAGGTAAAGTACACAATTCTTCTTTCCTTCATGCATGAAGCACCCATGAAGCAGCAGCTTCTAGCTGATCGATCTCGTATTGTTGGGTTTAGCTGGGTTTAGAGTTTTCTAGGGTTTTGAAGAATAGCTGTAAATCTGCTTGAGTCTATCACTGCTGAGATCTTAGTGTGCAAGTTGAGCCTTCATCTCCGTCAATTGCATTGTGCATATGCATATTGCTGCAGGTAGATTACATTCTTGGAAGCAATCCCAGAGGTACCAGTTACCTGGTAGGGTTTGGCAGCAGCTACCCACCACAGGTGCATCACCGAGGCTCCTCCATTGTTTCTATCAAGCAGAACTCTCAGTTTGTGAGCTGCAGCGACGGTTTCACCCAATTCTACTACAGTTCCAGTCCCAATCCCAATGTTCACAACGGCGCACTGGTCGGAGGTCCTGATCAAAACGACAACTTTCAGGATTCGCGAAGCAACTATGAGATGACGGAACCTGCTACTTGCAACACTGCTCCCATGGTAGGAGTTTTTGCCCGCCTTGCTGCAGGAGGTGGTGCGTCGACGAGCTCTGCTTTCTACACTTCAGAGGGTACTATACTACTACTCCAGCTCCATCCAAACTGGAAAGAGATGCATCCTAATTGCGCCGTGCATTGTCGATTGCTCCAGGGATTTTTTTTTCCTTGTGATTCTGAGCTTCTAATCTTATACTGCTGCAACCATGCATTTCTCCATGTCTGTGCAGATCTTTTCGCATGGTCTGCGGATGTATCTGCAGAATCTGAGGGTTTTTCTCTTGGCCATGAACTGCACAACGGACGAACAAGTCAGAGTCGCCAGATCCGCAACCCTCTCGCGCCTGGCGGTAAGTACCTCAATGGAGTACCGATCCATTGCCAGAAACCTGAATTCGATGCTACAATATTGCAGACTATTCCAGCTCCGGATTGATCTGAGATCAAACCTGCAGTTTGTCGGTCTCAAATTATATTGTGCCACACCCATGTCGAGATCGTTTGATAAGATTTTTGGATGTTGCAGGTAGACGCGTAGGCGCTGGTCCTGAAGTTGTTGCGGCAACTGCTACTGCTGCCAAAGCTGCCCGCGTGCAGCAGCAGCAGCTTGTGGAGGTCACACAGTCGTTTGCAGATGAGTGGAATGTGAAGGGAAAAATCTACTACAAATACATCGGCAAGATCACCAACAACTGCACAAGCAGCACATTAACGAACGTCACATTGGTAGTACATAATTTGCAGGGTGCCACTTCTGTGTGGGGACTAGAAAAGCTGCCTGGAAACCCAAAGGGAAACATCTACACATTACCACACTGGATGCCAAGCTTGAAGCCCAATCAGAGTATCAAGTTCGCGTATGTCAATCTTGCTCGGCATGGCCAAGCAAAATTCTTTCTACTTAGTTATAAACTGCAACAATCTGCATGATCAACTAGCAGCCAGCTTCTTCCAGCTGAATCATCCTCTTCACGACTTCTTCATTCATACTCTAGTGCCACTGACATCCGGAACTGCTGCTGCTGCTGCTGCCACCAGCTGATCTGCAAACTGATCATCATTCTAGTAGCTGAAGATCTCGATCTGTGGATCTAGTCGACGAGGATCCGATCTGCAGCAGCTTGACGAGATCATTGCAGCAGCTACCTTGCTTGAAATAGAAGACAAAACCAGATCTTGTACAACAAGAGCAGACGGACGACTAGACGCAGTTAGGGTTTCAAGGGGTCTAGACTCAGCAATTAGGGTTTATAGACTCAGCAATTAGGGTTTAAGGACTCAGTTAGGGTTTAAGGATTTTGGTTCTCTAGAGAGTGTTCTCTGGGAGTGTACCAAAGTGTTCTGAGCTGCTGCTGCTGCTGCTGCTGTTGTTTTGTGAACTTCCCAAATGCGGCCGGACATCTTCCAAATTAGATGAGCTCCAGAAATGAGATGAGCAGACTGCTTCTGCTGTAGCATTTCTTGCATGATCTTCCCTGGAGCAGGAGCTTGCTGAATTACTTTACATAATCACTAGAGTAATTAGTGTTAATCAAGATCATGTATTTGCAAAATTAGTATCAAAATTTGCTTCTGAATGATCAGACTGCTTCTGCTGTAGCATTCCTTGTTCATGATCACAGAGCCTTGCTGAATTACTTAACATAAGTACTCATCACTTGCTAATTGATTTACTTAACTCTTGGAGGTGTTTTTTTTTTGGGTTTTTGTTTTTCTTCAGGTTTAGTTTACATTTCTATTCATGGCTAACAAGGGGTTTGTCACACAAAGTATCTTAAGGCAAAAGAAGAATTATGGGAACTTAAATATTTATTTCACCATGCAAAAATATAATCTTCAAAAAATCCTCTAAAAGAAACCAAAATCCTTCAAGATATATCATAACTCTGTAACTAATCCCAAGTTTCAACACAAGCCAAAATATCAATCTTTCAAAAATCCTCATATAAAAATAGACCTAATACCTAGGGGCCAAAATCCCTTAAGCTACTATACTCTAAACACAATATCATGGCCTTGCTAGGCAAGGCCAACAAATGTAATGCTCAAAGATCATGCAATTTCAACAAATTTGAATACATAATGAAACACTATTTGTGGAATGGTCATGAAATGAGTAATTATGTGGGCACTTGTAATTTGTTGCCCCATGTGTATTGCTGTTGGTTTCTTTATGCTTAAATAGTGTGACATGTGCCTATCAGCACATCTTTAACCTAAGTCTAAAGTTCAATTTTTTTAATTAAAAATTGAAAATTGAAAATTGAAATTGTTATTGAATTTTTAATGAGACATATTACTCAAAATTAAATATCTCTCACACATTAGGTCCAAAAATTTAGGAAGTCCGGCATCAGAAAATCCTATGGGCTTTCCGACTATACCAAGAGCAATATCAAGAGTGCACCCCACAATTTCCCTAGAAATGTCAATCAACAATACATACCAAATACATTTTTAGCTTGGAATGGATGAGACAACATAGTTTACCACACAAGTATCATGAGCCAAAGCCTATTCCAGTGTTGGGTTTTCTCAATAACAACTTTTGTAGTGTTAGAGCATCTCCAGCTAGCAACTGTGAAATGCTCCCATACCTTAAAACTAAACTAGTAGCATTGATGGAATGCCCAGTCATCATTTGTAAAAGGCAGGTCCAAAGTGAAACCCAGCCATCCCCTGCCATCATGGCATGCCACGACTTGAGGGATGTGTTTCCTTGCAATGTGGCTGCCTTTGGGACCTCATTGATGAAAGCCAGCCAGCACCTTCGTCTCTCTGGTTGGTTTTTTTTTTTTTTTTTTTTTTTTTTTTTTTGACGTGTGGGTATTAATTTTTTTATTATTTTTTTTTTTTTTTTTTTTTTTTTTTTT